>Ga0214545_1003448_pt1 | contig 30134 bp, 12 predicted proteins | sample CNSS4metaG_FD_160064 | JGI IMG/M metagenome (GOLD analysis project Ga0214545, IMG submission 160064) | Root nodule microbial communities from cowpea collected in UCLA plant growth center, Los Angeles, California, USA - CNSS4 | ecosystem: Host-associated > Plants > Roots > Nodule | place: USA...
TTTTTTTTTTATATATATATATATATATATATATATATATATATATATATATATATATATATATATATATATATATATATATATATATATATATATATAAGATTTTCATTTCAATGGTGTTGGTATGCAACATAGACTGAAGATTTTCATCAATGATATGTGAGCAATCACATGAAATACCCCTACTTACTAACAATGCATATACACGTATAATTAACTCACTTGATCTAATCTATCTCAGAAGTGATACACTATAAAAAGGTATACAAGTAGAAGCATTGCCTTACAAATTTAACTCAGAAAGAGTTTGAATTCATTTGTCTGCATTGATATGCCAAAAACAAGGCATATTTGCAGTGTCTATGAAGACTCTAATCCAAACTAGGAGCCACCTCTGTTGGATTGGAATCAAATACATCAGAATCATATGCATCAGTATCTTCAAAAACATCGCTGGATCCTGAACTGGAGTTTGCACCGGACTCTGCACTAGACTCCACTCCAGTACTCACTCCATACTTTCTTTCCATCTCTTCCCTCACTTCTTTTGATGGTTCCTGATATGTAAAACAACCATATAGAGAAAAACATACCTGTAATGACAGTGAACATAAACACATCCAAAGATTCAGTAAAGATATCCATGATACCCTGGACACTACCAAAATTTGCTCGAGATCAAAGCAAGTTCATAACAGACATAAATATTTCTATGGTGTGGTTTAATATTACAATTTAAAACCTTGACTGAACTATCATAGACATTGAGTGTTAAGAAAGAAAACAGCTTCAAAACTTTCGGTATAAATTAAGAGTCTCATTATGTATCTAATAACATATACGTGGTGAGTGGATTCACCAACAAAAATCTCCATCCATTCCCCTTAAAAATACAGGCATCCAAACAAATCCAAGGGTAAAAGAATAGCATCATTCTCTAACATTTAAAATGAAAATCAAAATACTTTTCCCACAATCAGAGAAGAATCTTCAACTTCAGCCAGTTCAGGATTGTTCCAATTCCAACTTAACAATAAGCGGTCAGGAGTTCAAGTTTTAGATATAGAATTTGCTAAATAATAATATCTATTATATTATTCTGTTCGAGCAAAACTGACTCCGAGAAACTCTGTTCCATTGAATAAAACATCTACAACTAAATGCTCCCTAATCAATTTCTACTTATAGATAGACCCGTTACCACAACATTATCAACGGCTAAGAGGGTGTTATAAACTTCTTCCACCAACCTTAAGTTAACTTACATGAGCATTTTCATTTAACTTTTCCAGAGTTTAATCCGTGCAAAGGTTAATCTATTTCGAAATAACTAACTTTATCTTCTTTTTGGTTTTCACTTATGGTGTTTATCCGAATACTTATGGTGTTTTTTTATGGAATTAACATAAGTCAAACTATTACAAGTAACTAAACTAATTTAAAACTAAGATTACAACATTTTTCCCAGAAGTAATAACACGTTTGCAACCTCAACAAACATTATATTGACTAAACCTAAGCAAGTAGTTTAGAATTGAAATCTGAACTACGCGATTATGTCAAACACTGAACTATAATTTCATGAACAAACAGCAACACTTTCAAGAATAATAAGAAGAAGAAACTAAGTTGAATAGAGTAATTAGTTATATATACCGCGACACCGAAGCCAATAATCCAAGAATACTTGACGAAGAAACCGAGCAAGTCCCACTGCGGTCCTTCCCAGAAATCCGGTTCTTCCCGGAGAAGGTCATTCACCTTGTTGTAAAGGGCAACGAATTCCTCGTCCATGGGCTCTTCGTCTTCGACCTCCGCCGTGGCTTGCGGTTCCGTTACGGCGCGGAAACGACGCGACTCGGAGGAGAACTTCTTCGCGCACGCCACGTGTAGGTGATTTCTTGGCGTTTGAATTGGCGAAGGAAAGAAACGGGTGTAGCGAGTGGTTGCGGTAGTGTTGCCGCAGGGGATTATCGCCGCGCCACTCCCAATGGGCACGGTGAACGCCATGGGTGGATGAGAATGCTCGCAACGGATATCGATATCGATTGTGTTTTTAACTAACTTATGTTGCATTGCATTGCTTTTTTTTCATATATTAAAAAAATTGAATATTTTCAATAATTAATAAGGAAATATATTTTGAAGTAGAGTAGACAAAAAATTGAGACAAATACTAAAAAGTATATTAAACTTGTGAAAAAAAAGTATATTTAGTAAAAGTAAAATAAAATGAGAGAAAAAAGTGAAAAGTATGAAAGGGTATGCATTCGGTTTAAACGGAAAAAGAAAAAAGGAAAGAAAATTGTTATCTTATAGTGAACTACTTGTTTAATTACATCTTATATATTGTATTTTTTAAATATAACTCACTTAATTTAATTAACAAAGTTAATTATAGTTGCTTTATAATTTAGTATACTTTTTTTTCTAGAAATAAACATCGGGGATAATATAACTAATTGTGGAAAAGTCATAATTTATAATGTTACACAAATAATTACGACTTTCGCATACTTAGCTACCAACAACTTTCACTAAATTGAATGTCTTGTTACATTTTGAAAGGACTTGCTTTCGGTGTTTAATATAAGTGTGTGAAATAATTGAAAAGTGAAAATTAAATTTGATTAACATTTAAACTCCAACTTAATTAATTAATAGTTAAGTATATATGGGATGTATGTGGTTAGTTTTAGATTTTATCAAACAGTAGTAGTTGTTGAGATAGAGTTGAGAGGTGAGAATAGTGTTTTTGAGTGGTGTATTTAGAATGGAGTTAGATTTGCAAGTTACGGGCTGAAGTTAAAATATCGTCAAACAATAAAGGGCCGGCCTTATAAATAGTTGCATGATTTTTATTTTTCATTTTGTAGATTTACTATGTACATAACTTAACTGTTTACTATATTAATGGGTTTCTTTATATTAATTTTAGGGATAAATATGTTTTTGGTCTCTTAATTTTAAGTGAATTTTGAAATTAGTCATTTGAAACTTTGAACTAATTTAGTCCTTCATCTTTCGAAATATGTGGATTTAGTCATTTTAACTAAATTTTATTAAGTTTATTTGACATTTCAAACGCATTTTATAATAGTATTTGACTTAACATTAAAATAAAATGTGTCAAACAGTATAAACAACTCAAATACAATATTGAAATACGTACAAAATATCACATAAACCTAACAAATTTTGATTAAAATGACTGAATTTACATAGTTCGAAAGATGAAAGACTAAATTAGTTTAAAGTTTCAAAATAAACTAATTTCAAAATTAACTTAAAGTTAATGAATTTTACGTATGTTGCTTATATAAAAAAGGCCAATAAACATCAGAGGAGAGTGTATATTATTATTTGAGCTAAAAGTTATGTTATATAATATTGTGATAAAGATTTGTGTAGTCTCATTCTTTACATTATCTTATTTTTTAATAAATTTTCATGATAAATTATTAATGAGTTTTGAAATGTTAATATGGTTGAAATATCAAAATTTATAATAATACTTAACATTAATTTTATAATAATACTTAACATGATTTTATTTAAATAGAGGTATTTTACAATATTGGATCATCCTTTTCAAGATTGGAAGAGAAAAAAGTTAAAATAAAGGGTAAACACAAGAAGCCGAATTTCTTAAATAATTTATAGGCTTGTATATTGATATTTTGATTAGATTAGGTGTTGATGAAAGTAAATAAAAAGTTGAGGATAAACCATCTTAAAAAATATTGAAGAATTTAAGTTTTATTTTATAAGAACTTTGTAGAAAGTATGGAGTTATTACAATTTGAATTACATTTATTAATTTTTATTTATGTTTTAGGTTTATAATATTTTAATTATTTACCTCTTGCGATTTTTCACAGCACTCTACGATTTGTATATTTCATTTATTTACTTCTCTTTTCATAATAGAATCCCCATATTGACTTTATGGCAAGAAGTAAATTATTTTTTTATGACAAAGGCCAAGCAACAAATATTTATTTCAATTTATTTCGCTATGTCACCATCATGATATAGTGGGTAAAATTAATTATTATTTATTATCCAAATATATCACCATCATGTACAATTTCTTTTTTTCTTTTTTTTCGTAAACAATCAAATGACATCAGTGACTGCTTTTCTTCCTATCAAATAAATCTACAAAATAATCCCTTCTCCCTTTTTTCCTTCTCACTTTCTCAACCAAACAAAAACATAGAAGTTTCACCATTTCAGCACAAAAACAAATCCTTTTCAAGTTATCACGTAACAACCATTAATAAACAAGGTGTTACGTAACGTTAACCAGTAATACCACCTTTTTCCTTTTCTCTCATAAAAGCAAATTGCAAGTGACCCTTTACATAAATTCATAATTTGTTGCACAATCTTTCTTAAAAAAATGATATTTATATTAGAATGAATCTTTTCAATTTTGCAAAATATTCATGTGTAACCCAAAAAACATACTAGATTTGTAACATTAGTAATATACTTAAATAACATTTATTTTATTTTTTATTTTTATATTCCAATAATTTCATACTCATTACAATTTTTTTTTAAAAGGAAGGATAAACATAATATAACAAATCTCATAAAATACTTCTTGAATCTTGTTGGGTAAAACAGTAATTAAAAGAATCTTGTACCAAAGTAATGAAAAAACGTTGTTTAACACAGTTAAACACTCTTCAGCTCAGAACATAATTTTTCTTTCATAAATAAAACAAAAACAAAACGCGAATTTTTAAAAAACAAAACTGAAACAATAAAACGGTGTCGTCAAAGAGTCCAGTTTGTTTCAATTGAATTCATCAAGAAAAAAACGAAGCAACAAACAAATCTTAACCCTACAACTTTTCACATCTAAACCTACATTTCTGTGCTACTTTTCTTTTTCCTCTCCATACCCCCAAATTTTCCTAGATTTACATTTCCACCCCTACGAACCATTTCACTACCCCACCACAAAACTTCGCCACCACCTTCACCTTCACCGGCGTTACTGCCACCACTTACATAGCCTGTAACGACTCCGATCGCCACAAAACATCCGCAGGCGAATCCGCATAATCGAACAACCCATCCAAGGTGACAAAACCCCCAGCGCCACCGTCACTCTCCGCCATCGCGAATCCAGAACCAAACCCAAACGCGTCAAAACCCGGAACATAATCATCAAACCCATTAAACCCGGCAAGCTCCACCAATGCCGGGTCAACCCGACCCGGTTCCTCAGCTGCAGCCTCAGTCGGCGGCAACCCCAGCTCGTCGTCAGAAGCTTCGAGTAGATACCCAAGCTTAGTCTGCAAGTCAGGCACCTGGGTCGGGTCACTCAGGCCACTCGGGTCCAAAGCCGGAGCCTTGATTTCATCCTCGAAGCTTTTGATGACCGAGTCGAGACCCTGCACGGTGTCACGGTCGGGCACATTGTCGGCGTCATCAAGCATGTTAAAAATGTCATCTTGAAGCTGCACGTCGGAGTGTAGGACCGAGTGGAGCTGAGACTCGGACGAGTCAACTCGGGGAATCTTACACTCGGGCGACTCAGACGAGTCGTCGTCTCGAACTCGCTTCTTTGTGGTTTCCTCCATTGAAGAAAAGAAAAAGAAAAAGTCGAAAAAAAGAGTGTTTTTTTTTTAGAGAGAGAAAAGATGAAGAGTTTGGGTGGGAAGAAAGAGAAAGGGTGAAGGGTATTATATATAAGGGTTGGAAAAGTGGGATAGGCTTTGTCTACTTTAATTCCTAATGCAAGATAGTGACAGGCGCGTGCATATCGCTGCATAATAAAACACAACTCCATTCACGGACGTCTCCTTCTTTCTCTCTCTATCTTCTTTTTTCTTTCACACAAACACTAACTTTTTTTAATATTCATAACAAAATAATTACTTTTTTTAATATTCCCAACATTGTTTATCAAGTAAATCAAGGGATTTTGGTCAATACCAATGATTCTGCACTTTTTTTTCCTTGGACAAAATCCCAATTTTAATTCCCGGAAATAGAAAAATTATCACACAGACACATAGATCCTATTTTATTAAATAAATAAATCAGCGAGTATGATATTTAATTCAAAAATAAGAATAAATAAAATTGGGATAAATAAAAGTGTGTCGTTCTGAATTTTTTCCTTTTTGGCGTGTAAGATCCGTTGGCCATTATTGCAGATAGCTGATTTTTCTTTTCTGGCAATAAACTAAATTTAATTCGGGTTTGGGTTCCGGCGTGGGGACCACGTAATAGGAAACATCATGTGTGTTTTTTTTTTCTTTTTTTTTTATTAATTTGGTTTATTTTTGAAAGTTTGAGATTTGGTGGAGTGGTCAGTGGGTCACACCACAGGTGGTGGTAGATTCTTGGGTTGGGTTGATTTTGTTTTTTTGGAATATATATTTATTATTATTATTTGTAGAAAGATTAGATATGGGTTTGTTGCTTATTTTTTAATGAAAGATGAAAGGCATGGAAAGAAAGAAGGTTCTAGTGAGGCTAGGGTTTTGAAAAGAGTACTGAGGGTGTTGGATTGTCCTAGAACCACCAACCACTTGCCTTTCACCTTCAATCTCTATCACATGTATTAATTAATCTTCTTTCTTCTATTATTTTTTAATCAATTAATCATCACACATCAAAATTTCTTATTCACACAATATATAAAATACACCATCACAAATATAAGAATGTCTTACATCCATTTCTTTAACTTTTATTTTTTATAAAAAAAAATATTTAAACAAATATGAATTTAATATACTTATTAATTAAAAAATGTATTATTGTTTCTGCATATGTGTGTATAATACATTTGTTGGTCTCATATTTGTACTCAAATAAGTTGTCGTGTTAAGTTAAGACACCGCAATCATAATGATAATAAAAGATTGATAAACTAAAATGTAAAATAATTGATTGAGTACTATGTAATATAAGGTATGAGGAATGACATAATTGATGTAATAAATTATTAACTTGTTTACAATTATTGTTCACCAAAGAACAAACATGGAAGAATTATGCTACTATTAATAAAACAATAGATATTTGATAAATCTATTTAATTATAAAATAAATCAAATCATTAAGATGAAGTTATTATGTTTCAAAGATTTTTATACAATTGAGTGACTTAATTTTCTTAAAATTAAATAAAACACCAAACATATTATCATATATTTTTAAATTGTTTAAATTTATTTTGAAACACGTTAATTATTTTAACCGTAACATACGAAATGTAATAAATTATAAATAGTTTTTTAAGATGTTTTACAGTTTCATTACATTTTTATCATATTGTTTCTTTTTTACGAGTAAAATAATTTTTCACAAAACTTATACTCTATATCCATTTTAAAAGCAATTCTCTGGATAAAGATGTATTTTCAAATTCATATTCTATATACATTTCAGAAAAAAAAATGAAAAGTAACACTTTAATTGTACACTAATTATATCTTTTAATTGTAAATTATTACAAACTGAGTTAACTTCAAATAAAATGTCATACCGAATATTTATGTTTAACAAAATTTAAAGTTTTATAGTTCATAAATTACTAAATCATCAACTTTACTCTTTTATTTTATGATCGTCTCCAATTTTAGCTAGTTCAAATACAACATCTCTTACTCAATTTTAATGCAACAGTATTTTAGAAGGAAGAAACAATGAGGCAAAAACAATAAATTGATGAAGAGTCACATAAAATTGATTAGTAAAATAATATAATGTGTGTTTGGTTTCGTTTCATTCTGACGTATAATTAATTTTTTTCACCACAAACAAAATCAGTGTATGTTTGGTTTCAAAATCAATATGAATGTCAAAAATTAACATTTAAAGAGAAGTAATTGCTTCTCCATCATTGAATCAATTCAACTCAAAATCAATAAGCATAATCAAACACATTATAGATGACAAATCAGTCTTTTTTTCTTTAAAGATAATAATGATTTATTGAAAAAATTATTAACTTCTTAAATATCACTTTTAGTATCAATAAAATTAACACTCACTCGTAATATTTTAATGAAATTTTATTCTCAAACATAATTTTACAATTAATTTAATGGAGATACATATTAATGTTAAAAAAAATTAGAAGACTTGAGGTAAGAAATTTAGCTCCGTTATTTTGTATACAAAGAAAAAATAATATATAAATAAATGATTCTTTTACAAAATTAATGCGTTTGAAAATTAATTTAACATTTTATTGTATTGGTATATTTTATCCTAGCAATTTCTACTATTTGGAAGTTTTGGCTAAATACATTATTTATATTAATTTGAAACTCAACTTTTACCATGAGTGTAAGCCCTTTTTTTGTTTTTTTCTGTCCCAAAAAGGGTTGGATATAACCTTTCGTAGGCTCAAGGTCAGTCCCTCTGAAGGACCCCAATACCCTGTCAGTCCCCTCACAATCTCACTTTACCTTTGTTTCAGAAAAATAGTTTTTCTCTCATATCTTCCTACGAAAACAGAAGCTCTGCTAGGGCATAGAGAAACTCCATCTTCGAGCTAGCTCATTTGTTCTCCTCTGGTAAGTTACTCCTCGAATTTGTAGTGGCCTTTTTCCCCTCTCTTTTTCTAGTTGGATGTCTTGTTGCGTTTAAGGTTCATTCTCTTACTCAAGTTTGGGAACTGGGGTTTTGTTTCAGTTCACCATCCTAGTTTGTGGAGTTGTTGTGCCTAAGTCGTGCTCTTTAAGTTGTTGTTCCTTTTCTAGCATCAAAAAGGTAAGGGAAGCTAGGCCTTTTCTTTTTGTAATTGTAAGTACTTGGTATATTTCTGCTCTATTTCATGCTTGGGATGATTTAAAAGTGTTGTACTTGTATATGAATGAACTGTTTGGTGAGAGTTGTCTATTTGTGGTGCTGCATGTGTGAAACCGTGGGGGAGAACTGGTATTCTCGCCTAAACGAGCTCGTCTCACCTAGGCAAGAATAGCAGAAACTCGCCCTGGTGCATTCGAGCATCTCGCTAAGGCGACAAAAGCTTGTTTTGAGCGATGCCTTGCCTCGCTCAAGCGAGAATGGCTCGCCCAAGAGAGTACTCGAGGAAAGCCAGTGTGCACTGCTCGCGTCCTCGTCCAGGCGAAGGGTTTTTATTTTGGGTGAATGACGATCTCGCCCAGGTGAGCTGGTCTCGCCCAAGCGAGGGCTTGCAGAGTGCCACTGTTACAGACCTCGCCCAGGCGAGAATGCCTAGCATAAGCGAGGCAGTTGCTGTAGCCTAGGCGAGGGCTTCTATCCTAGGCAAGAATGGTGCAAATTGGTGTTGTATACTCTGGCTTACTTTGTGTGTGTGGCTATTTATCTCAAACGTACATGATTATGGTGAAATTTCATGAGTTGCATGAGTTGTATGCACTAGAATTTGTATTTAACATGAGGAAAACATGGGATTCTGTTTGGTTGGTTGAGAGCGTGCATGAGAATTAAATGTTGAGATAACCAGTGGTGGTTATGGTATGCGGATCATGAAATTTGTATGTGTTAGGCGTAATTCCGTGAGTCTCGTGGGGAGATCTCATGGTGGCGCGTAGTGTATATATCAAGATATGGATTCAAGTAAGGACCGCATCCCGAAACTCTAAAGGGTCAGTGAGTCTCATGTAGAGCAAACTGACCCAAGTGGTGAGAGTAGCGGGAGGCCCTATTCTCTGGCAGGATAATGGCCTTAGACGCTTGAAGGCTAACCTTGTGTGTGGTAGGGTGAAACCCATTGGCAATGACTCTGCAGAGCAGTAGAGGCCACCACAAGTGCAAGCGTCCAGTGAATCCGATCTTACTATATTTATCCGGATAATTGAGTCATAGTGTCCTGCTTGTCTGCTATACCATGATTCTTTGTGCTCGTTGTGTTGCATGCTTGAACTGTTTAAGGATTCGTCTGCTATAATATGTTATCTTTAAATTACACTAGCTTACCCTTTCTTTTCGTGTGTTTTCTTGCCTTGATTCTTTTCCTTTTGCAATGATCACCTTATGGTGGGAGCAGATGGGAAGAAGCATGGAGATGGATCTGATGGTGGTACTGGGGCTGCGTAGTTGGGACCAGTTATCTGTAGCAGAGCAGTTTTTATGGCTATAATGTCCTTCTTCGTGTAATTTCATGCTCTAGAGGAACATCGTCTTTTTGTAAAACTGTTAGCCTTCCTTTGTGTTTGTTTATGGCATGGTGGTATGCCCAAGTTTGCTCTCACAGTACACTCTTGGATGACTGTAATAGTTACCTTTCTTATATTTTATGTTCATCTGATTGCTTCTCATTATTATAATCATGCGATATTTTATTGAGTAGATTATTCTATTTAAATGGGATGTCACAATAAAAGTCAAATAAACATGGAAGAATTTGTTTTTCTTAGTTTTTTTTTTATAGTTTGAAGCATTCTATAATGTAACTTAATCATTTAATTTATTCAATTTTTTACTTTTTTTACTACACTATTTTTTTTACTTTAGATTACACTAAACTAATCGGTCTATTTATATAAAATTATTATCTAAATATAAAAAATGTTAGTGTGACTTAAAGTTATTAAAGAACACACTTTTATAAATGATTGATTATTTAAGCAATATTGTTTTAAATGTTATCCTTAAAAAAAATTCCGAGAAAATAATAAAATTATGTTACTTTTTTCTCAATTATACTATACATTATGTATTATTATGTATTATGAATTATTCCCTTATACATATAAATAAATTATGGTCTCATTCATATTTACAAACATTAACTATATAAGTAAATGAATTAACGTTTAAATATAAGTTAAATTTTCTTTTATTTTCATTTACAAAAATAAGTTATTGAAAATATGGCTTAAATAAATTTGTTTTCTTTATTTGATTCTCTTTCTTTGTACATATCAAGCTTTTGGTACCTTTTTTAATGAGAAAAAAACAGTTCTTATCCACTTGGGCATTGATTTTAGTACTTTTTTTCCTTTGAAAAAAAATGTTGTCATTTACTTTAACATTGATTGGGATGCATTCTCCCACCTACTTTTCTTATGTCCTTTTTTTTTCTATACTTTCTCACTTGTCAGATCCATCAAGTGAAATATGTAGTAATTTTATTTTCAGTCTATTATTAAGTAATACGTATTTCATAATTTAACAATTAAAAATTTGTATTAAATAAAGATGGTTTTTTTAAGAATTTCTATTAATATTAAATGCTATATTTTAGAAAATATATTATTAAGTTCTTAAAAGTTATTTAGATGATTAAAGAAAAATCATTGAGAGTCAAGGAATTTTTGTTCTCATAAATAATATAAATATTTTGAACCCTCACTCAAAATTAGAATTAGTCTTTTTTAAAAATATTTGAACTAGTTTAATCTCTCATTTTTTAAAATATTTCAACTTAATTGTTTAAATCAATTTTTTTAAATTTATTTAACGTTTTAAACGCATATATAATTTAGTATTGAAAAAAAAAATGTAGAATGATATAAACAAACTAAAATACTATAAGAAAATGTATTTAAAACGTCAAATTAATTTAATAAAATTAGATTAAAAATAATAAATTCACACATTTACAAAATTAAGAAACTAAATTAATTTAAATTTTTTTAAAATATTAGTTATAATTTTTATTAAAAGTTAAAAGATAAAATATATATTTAACCTTTTACGACTTTTGTGAAGGTTTCATTGTTAGAGAGGGTTTGAATTGAAGAATATATATATATATATATATATATATATATATATATATAAATTATTTTTTATCTCAACTATAGATAATATGAGGCTATATATTATATATTATGTCTAAATAATATTGATAACACTTAATATTTTAAATGCAAAAAGTTTATTAAAATATCATTATTAGTGGTACGTTTCTTTTAAAATATCATTAAACAACTTTAATAACATTTCATCTTTTTATTTTCTAAAAATCCAAGAAATTATCTATAATATATGATTTTAACTCTGAATAAATATTATTTATATTTAGGCTTGATTATACAACTTACGGAATATGTACTAGATTATTCTACTTATAATATTTTAAAACTTATTTAAAAATATTACAACCAAACTTATTTGTTTTAAAACTTTACAATCAAAATCATTTATCTTGATATTTGTTCATGAACTGATCTTCATAAAAAAATCTCTACGCTCGTTATCACTTTCTCTTTCTTTTCACGTCTTGTAATCTACAAGCCTTACAAAATTGTTAAACCAGTATTCATTTTTAACTTGATTTTTCTTTAAAACTTATTTTTATTTTTTGTGAAACTTTTTATTCTATCTCCCCGCGTGTAGGCTTTTTTAATATATAAAAATTAAAGTTACATAAATATTACCTAAACTGTTTTCAAATTACATTCACGCTCGTTCTTTTACTGGTTTTTCTTATAAAGTGGGTATAATTTAAAAAAATAGAAAACATTAATGTAGTTTTCTCTAAAAATTATTTTCAAGTAATAGATATACTAATGATAATGACCTGGTCTAAAAAATATATTAAACCTTTTCAACAATTTGTCTGATATACATGAAACTCATGATCATAAAACTGAAATCCAAAAATATGATTATTTATTAATATTAGGTTTAATTAATTTTTCATCTCTTTTGGTTAAAAAATGTGAAGTTAAATATGTTTTTGTCCCTTAACTTTTAATGAATTTTGCAATTAGTCCATTTCAAAATTTTGAATAAATTTAGTCTTTTATCTTTCAAAATACGTATATTTAGTTTTTTAATCAAATTTTGTTAGATTTATTTGATGTTTCGTATGTATTTTAGGATTGTATTTGAGTTATTTATACTATTTGACACATTTTTGCTTTAATGTTAAGTCAAATATTATTATAAAACACATTTAAAATGTCAAATAAACTTAACAAAATTTGATTAAAAGAACTAAATTTACGTATTTTAAAATATGAATGATTTTTAAAATAAACTCATTTTAGAGTTGATTGAAAGTTAAGAAATCAAAAATATATTTAATTTTATAAGAAAAATAGATAAATAGAAATAAAAAGAATAATTAAATATTGATTATTAACGTTAGATGCAGTGGAATATTTAAATAGGTAAAAAGAAGTGTAGAAAGCACGTTGTGGGTTTACCGAAGCAGCCGCTGACAATGTTCTCCTCGTGGCATCTGAAAAGTTTGATAGATGAGAACTTATTTTCTCTTCTACCACGTCACATTCGAATAAACCTATTTGCAGCCTTTTCTTTTTCTTTTCTCCATTATCCAAATCTTTTTCCTTATTTTTTTTTAAACTTTTAAAAAGCTTCTTTACTTTTTAATTTTTAAGCTTCGTAAAACAATTATTTCTATAACACGTTCAAAAAATAATAATGAAGAACACAAGTAACGGGTAGGAGACGTAAAAATATATGTTTCATGATTCATTATTTGTTCGATATATTGCAAGAAAATAGTATATATTTTTATCTTTTGTTTTAAATTTGATTATTGAAAATAAAATTTTAAAATAAAATCAGATTAAAAAAATGATTTTAAAATTAAACTCAAATTTTTCGAAAGGCAGGGACAGAGCATGTTCCTGGTCTTGTCTTCCTCAACCCGGTCACATTGATGACATCTAAATGTTAGAAAAATGAAAAGAGGGTCCCAATTAGATATGTGATATTGTTCTCTGACATATTGGCCCACTAAAACCTACCATTTTATCGCTACCATTATTCCAACTCTTTCTATATTTGCTAATTCAACCATTTTCCTTTTTCTTTTCTTCTGTCTTAACAAAAATTATATTTTTTATTTCTTAAGTTTTTAAAGAAGGAAGAGTAAATAATAGTCAGAAATAAGTTAAACGGTAGTGAAAATAATTATAATATAAAAATAGTGTATAAATTTATAGAGTGCGTTTTTTCAAGATATTTACTGAATTTGAAAGTAAGCGTTTTAAAGTAATATACTAAGATGGATTTAAGCCAGAATAGTTTAATCCCATTCTTTTAAGAGTGAAAATGATAAAAGAAAAAAACAACTCAACATAAATACTTTACATAAATAAATGCTCTTTACTTTTATTTGAATGATAATATTAATTGTAAAATAAAAGCTACTATAAAATTAATGACAATAGTAATTATTATCAATTAATACTAATAATATTAATAATTATATTTTATATTATATTAATTTTAATCATGAATTTAATTTAAGCGAACAACAGTGGGCAAAAGTTGTACGGCACACAGGATTTGTTAATACCTTGTGCACTGTTCGGTGCAACTCACTGTGGCGGCTTTCACACTTCCCATGACACGTGCTACCTCAGTTCCTCCACTTCACACGTGCCACTCTCTCAACTCTTACGTGCCAAACTTTTTTTCTTTTACTTCTTTTTTTTTTAAATGTTCTCTCATAAATATCTCTTAAATTTAAACTAATAATTTCAATTTTCTTTCTTTCATGACGTGGATGCATTTCCAGCGCTCAAACCAAAACCACCATCAGAAACACTTCTTACCTATTTATTATTTTTACATTCTCATTACTCCCTCAAATAAAAAAATTCCTCTTTAATCTAAAAATTCTTAATCTAGAACTCTGTTCATACACTTTTTTCTTTTTTTATTCTTTTCAGTTAAATAAAACTATTTTTTAATAACCTTTCCTGAAAAAATCTTGAAAAAGAAAAAAGAAATATTCTGGTAACTTTTCCCGACAATTGCTCAGTGTATCGTGAATGCGGTCTGATTTGTTTGGTCTGTCAGCACCGCTACCTAAAACCAATCACAACGTTAATGAGATAAGTGAAGAAATCGTGATATTATGGAGTTGTACAAATAAAAAGCTTTTCACATGCACCTCCAATTGACTTTTCAGTAAAGACACGTACCATTTCCCTATGAAGACAAAATAAAAAACAAATCAATTAAAATTTCACGGTTAAAATACTTTTACTAAAATAACATTTAAATTGCATGCATATGAAACTAAACCACAGATGCAAATATTAATATTTCATTATTTATGTGGCTTAATATTTCATATTGATCAAACCATTCGTTGAAATACTAATTTTTTTTATATGGTATATTAGGTGTATAGTGATCTTGGTTATAATTATACAGCGAGTCATTTCAATGATTTTTTTTATTATGATTACGTGGTCTATTACTCCAAACTATTAATTTTGATAGTACTATTAAATTATATATATATTTTGATTATATATAGATTATAATTATAATTATTGAAAGATTATATATATATATATATATATATATATAACATTAATATTAAATATATAAGACTTGACTTGATTTTAGCTCTAAAATTTTAAAATAGTAATATTTTGTATTTTTATTTTTATATAGTATTTAATTTTGTTTATTTTATTTATTAGGTTACTTTTTATTCATATTTATTCTCAAATTATTCTCAGATTGTGATCTTCATGTTATTTTCTTTTGTAAATAAAATATGTGCTTAAATATTAGACTGAGTCTAGCTACACATATTTTGCTTATCTACGTATTTTTTTCGTGTGGTGTAATGTAACTATTTGATATAGTTATAATAGTATACAGTGGTTATCTAACATTTTTTTTCCTACAAACTTTACTTTCCAACTTACTTTTGACTTTTGCTTTTGTATTTTGAATAAACTATAACTACTGTTTTAGGGTCACCAGATATGTATGTTGGAATTTTTTATATATATAAAATACTTAATTGTATAATTAAATAAGTGACTAATCTTTCTTTAAAAATCCCATTGGATCAGTGAAAGGTTAAAATAAAACCAAATGTGATTTCATATGTACAACTGTAGCCAGTAGTTTTTTCTTTTTTTTTTGCATAGAGATATAACTACGAATTTTATAAATAAAAAGTATAACTATGAAAATTTCAGCAGACACATTATTTTATTGTATATCAATTAAAAAATTCCTAATAGTGCATGATTGTGAGTTTGCAATGATTCCAATATCATTATTACAAAGTAGTAAAATTATGCATTTTTGAAAAATAATAAAGATTGAGTTATCATTAATATAATAATTAAAAGGTGATAAAGTTTTTTAAAATGTATTTTGATTTTACTTGTTATTCTATAAGGGATAGTAAAAAAAGTAAAAGTTGAATAAAGTTGTTGCACTTATATATTTTATACATGAAAGATCAGTTATACGTAAAAATAATTTTTTAAAAATTACATACATCAAATAAAGAAATCTTATCATGTATTATTGTAGATAACATAAATATACTGAACTTGACAAAAATATATTAGAAGTATACAAACATTGAAAATAATTTTTTACATCATTTTCTGCTGTTCAATACTATTTTATCCCATGTTTACATTTATTTTTTAATCATTATAATCGTGTAACCATACGATATAAACAAGGTAAATTATACACTATAGTTCATATAAAATTTATACTACCAAAAGTAATAACCTAACATATATAGCTAAAATGGTTATAACCTATAAAATAGCTAAACACTGTTAACTAACTTTATAATTAACACTCCATTGTTTTATTATTTTTAACATTGAATTATGAATGACAAAATTAATTATTCAATAATATTTATTGTATGAAATTATCTTTTCGCTAAAAATTATTATTTTATTTACATTTTCTTTTTAGATTTTTGACACCATAATTATAAATTGTTGTGGGAGTATGAGTTGATAGTATAAGAAACATATTAAATCTTATTTGTGATTTGAGTAGATTTGTTTTTATGTGCAAATAATGAATTTTTTTATCATTTGTTCTTTTACTGTTTTATTGTCATGCGACTATGAGAAATATTGAAACAAAGTTTTCATAAATTACGATTTTCTTTTTTTTTTTTTTAATTTGGTTGTTCAGGAAGTCTTTTTGTAATATTTTGCTTAAAGTAATTAAAGTGAATGCAATTGTCGTGATTATTTGAATGATTTGGAGATAAAATATTATAATAAATTTTTGGATCCATCGGTAAGTAATCGAATTTTGTTAAATATTTTTGTTTTCTTTGGCTATTTTTTTTCATATCTTTTCTTTTCCGTTTATATTTATCAATTTTTTTATAACAGTAATTTATTAGAATTAAAAAATGTAAGTTGCTTAATATTTCTATCAAGAAAAAATATGTGTATATATGATATGGGATTTAAAAGTCACTTAAATTATTTAATAAAAAATAAAATACCGACAGGAAGCATCTTAAATCAATGACATTAAACTCCCAACTAATACCATTTTTCCACCTAAGCTCTTACTCTATTGGTTTTTTAATGTGTTGTTTAAGACTATTCATTTAAATTTTAATAATTAATACTTTTTAATTTTAATAAAATAGTCATAATTGTTTTAATTTTTTAATTTTTACATCACCATAAATATGTATAAATTCATTAAAGGTGAAATAACAACAAGCATATTTTCTCAATGATATACTGAATTTTTAAGATAACATTTAAATAAATAAAATTTTCCAATTAAAAAGAATCGTAGAGAACGATTTTTTATTTTCTTTTATCAAAATGATGATAAAGCAATTAATATCTACCAGAAAAAGAAAAAAAGTAAATAATATTTGGGACATAAACAGTATCTGTGAAAGTACCAATGTGTCCCTTTTGTTGGGTTGAAATTTTCGATGTGGGAAAGGATAATGAAATCGAAGATTTCTCGGGATATGACGTGTTTGGTTTTGGCAGATAGATAACTGCGTTTCAGGAAAATCATGTAATTATTTTAAGCTCAATTTAAACGGCGTCGCTGTTCCCCATTGCATCACGTCTTCTGCCAAGTGCCGACACAAATTATTTAAATATTACATATAATATAATATAATATAAAATAAAGTTATTTTAATTATACGCATATGTGTTTGAAAACGTTATATTTTATTTTTCGCTGTATATTTTAAAAACATTCCTACTTTTTTTATCAATACTTGCAGGCCATCTTTTATTAATAATTACTTATTTTTCCACGATTATAATTTCATACATATGATTAATTTGTTTATCCGAAATATGTTAAAAAACAACAGAATAAATAAAACCAAATTAAGACAGCTAATAACGCTAGATAAATGTCAGAATATTTGAAAGATAAAGAAAAGACAAAAGTGAAAGAGAGATTTGAAAACTGAAACTTTATAAAGTTAATCCGAAAGTTCTGAAATTTAGACTAAGATGATAAATTTTAAATCTAATATAATTATGCTTAATTTTATAACGTTGAAAATAAAGGTAAGTTTATTAAATTGATCCAAATCAATTGATTAAGTTATAATAATTAAATTCGTGGACGAATAATCCACTTTCAAATTTTGATTACCTCTACAGACTTTTTTTTTCTTTGTGGAAACTCTTTTTTCTTCGTAAAACAGTGTCAAAAAGATGTATATCTCAAGGAAAAGAATAATTAAAGAAAGATAATGACGTTATTTCTTTCTTAAAGGAAATAAAGTATTAAGAATTAAAGGCACATTTTTAGAATTAGTTAGGAATTAGTGAGAGCGCGTTTTCTTTTTTAATTATAGTTTACGTGTTTACTTATAATTATGAAAACATACACACTTTTTTATTAATTGCTTTAAAAGTTCCGTAAAAACACTACAATAAAAATATTATCTTTCTTTTATTTATAACTTTTAAATAAAAGTATGAAGATAGTGTTTTTATTGTTTTTGTATGACTACCAAATTAGGATAAAAAAAACTATTAATACAATAAATTAAATTAAGCATCTAAGTATTAAATATTTTTAACTTAATTATTAACTCGTATGCGTATGATTTATTATAAATTCCTTAACATGCTCTAATTCTTAATAAAAAAATCACTTAAATTAAAATATTATTGAAAAATCGTTTAAGTTGTAATTTATAGTTGCCAAATAAAATATAAAATTTAAAGAATTATATATTTAGATATTTTCAATTGAATATATAATAAGCAAAATATTTTATTCAGTATTTACAATACTTTTTTTTTATTTTCATTTAAGTATTTTGTTTTTTTTTAAGAAACGGTGTGATCGTTAATTTTGTATTTTCATATAAAATTCATGAATCATTTTTTTTCTTCTTTAATTTACCAGTAAATTTGTTTTTTTGTTAATCCAAGAACAAGTTAACACACGAGTAGGAGAAGATTGGAAGAAAAATATGTAAGTTAATAGATAAGTCGGAAATGAAAGACAAAACTAATAACACGTTGTTTAGTTAACCACGAAAATGAAATAATAGATACTGAGAAAAAATATTTTAAAAACATAGTATAACATTTTTTAAAAAGTATTTAATTAAAAATATCAAAATTTATAAATAACATAAATTTTAATTATTCAAACAAATATTAATAATTAGCCTTGTAAATAATTTTATAATTTTTTGGTTTTGAAGTAAATTTATTTTAATTTTTTATTATACTAAAATTAGTAAAAAATATATTTTCATAAAATAATAATAATGATAAACAATAGTACCATGAATCATGATAACCTAGTTGACAATAATAAGTATGAAAATAACAACCACGTAGTATTAATAGTAATAAATAATAATAAAAAAAAAAAGTTAGTCCATTGAGATTGACTTATTAGCAAAACATTTGTTCTTCTGCAATAACGCAGAGAACCGAACCAAACCTTAACGTAAACCTTAATTTTTTAATGATTAATTAAAGTTTTTTTTTTTTTTTTGAGATAGAAATAAAAGTGGTAATAGATCTTAGCAACTAAGTATCCGAAGAGACAAAGAAAAAAAGTGGTGGGATCCAGTGGAAGAGGTTGTATCGAAGTATGAGTGTGGATGCATTTATTATTTCACAATAAGAGATATCTATTAATGTGAATGTCAACTTCAACATGCATATTTGGTTAAAGAAGGCATGGAGCAAACAAGGGTTAGTTGCACATGTCAATTCAACTATTAATCTCAAAAAATTAAATTAAAATAATAAATAAATAAATAGTGGGCCTTTTAGATAAAAATATTGCACTTTGCATATCCCATTCCCACACAACACATCATGCACCACACATTTCTTAGCTCCTTCATGCTTTTTTTAGGTTATTTTTTCACTTCACTCGTTCCTTGCATTTCTGGAAAATTGTCTCTTTCGGAAGTGACAAATTTTTAATTCAATGTTCTAGGTGTACTTCCCTTATGCAATTTGAATTCTGCTTTTTATAGCATTTGATTAAATTTAATAAGATAATACGAGGGTCACGATACGGTTCGATTATTCTAAACTTTGTAGAATTTGATTTATAAAATGTGGGTTGGGTTGGTCCGTCTCGTGTTAAAAATATGAATTGAAAATTCTAGTTCGTCCTGTGCAAGTTCGGGTTCACAGACCCATGGACCGACCCGTTACTTTTTTTAATGTCTGATAATACTTCAATGTTCAACAAACTGACAAACTTTAACATTTTTACAAAATTAAGGAAAAACTTTGGAGAGTTGAATGAAAAATTGATAATTCAACATTTTCATCATGTTCATATTCGTACTTTGACATACATATGTATTTTTTAAATTTTAGCACATTAAAAAATACATAACATTTGTTTTTTTCACTCCTACAAGAATTTAGAACATTAATACAAAAGTCAAGAAAAAAATAATTAATATACACAAATGTAAGTTTTTTTTATTTTTGTAAACAACAAGTCAATGGGTGCAGACTAGGTCACAGCTCACATGGACTATGATTATGCAAATCGGACTTTTACATTCAGCAAATTCAATATCTCAATTTGTTAGAAATGAGCTTTAAGCCTAACTCAATAATTGTCTTATCTTTAATCGATGTGGGACTTTTAATACACCTCCTCATGCTGAAATATATACATCTCGTGCGTGGGACTAGAAATTAATGGGTGATCTGTTAACGGTGATACATTGTGTTAAAAGTGAGCTTTAAGTATAACTCACACAAAATCGGCTTATAAAGTGAGATTTACACCTCACTTATATAATATAAAATTGTCTTATCTTTAGTCGATGTAAAACTTCTAACATAATTTATTTCACGTTTTGCCTAGGAACCTGCTGACATGCTTGGCCAAACCAATATCATCATTAAAATAAATAAAAAATGTTTTATTACATATACCATTGACCATACATGGGCTAAAGAATATTTCTACTTTATAAAATGAAATATATAAATGATCTAAAAAGAAAATAGTTGACATTGATTATAGGGTTAAGTATGTTTTTAGTCCCTGAACTTTGACCAAAAATTGGAATTCGTCCCTGGTCGAAACTTTGATAAATTTTGGTCCCTAAACTTTAAAAATGAATGAATATAGTCCTTTTAATCCAATTTTGTTAACTTTTTTTTAGGTTTCGAATACATTTTTCAATAAATATTGAGCCGAGAATGTGTCAAACGGCGTAAACAACCCTAATATTTACTGAGAAATGCGTTCGAAACCTAAAAAAAAGTTAACAAAATTGGGTTAAAAGAACTATATTCATTCATTTTTAAAGTTTAGGGACCGAAATTTATCAAAGTTTTGACCAAGGACAAATTCCAATTTTGAAGCAAAATTCAGGGACTAAAAACATACTTAACCCTTGATTATATATCAATCGTTTTCACTAAGATAGTGTAAGAAAACATGTCGTACAGCGGTGCGTTGGATTGTCCTTCCACTTGCATTACAACTGCCAAACTACCTCACACCAACACAACACATTGCAGTAATGCTGACTCAGTCAAACCACCCTTATCTTTTTTTCAAACCTTCTCCTCCTTCCATTTCATTATATTATTATTACATTATATCACAATAATAACATTTTTATACCTATTTTTTAAATATTTCTCTTAATTTCTTATTATATTCCACTTTTTATTGAATGGAAAATATTTTTTTCATTTCTTATGTTTCTTTTTTTATATTTTTCAAGTTTTTTATTTTTTTTAGTTTTCTTTAACTCATGCATCGAATTCTTTTAAACATAAATCCTTTTTATAATAGTTTTAATTACAAAATATAAAATATGTTGAATTTAAAATTTCTATACACCATTAATATATTTTTATTTGATTTATTCATAAATATTAGTACAGATGATTTAATATATGTATTTATTTAATTTTTTTTAAATAAATTTTAGTTTGATTATGCTTTTTTTTGTTCATGTATCAACGTGGTTTTATATTTTATATTTTATTTTACATTTTAAAAATATTTCTTATGATAAAAATGAGTGATGAAATTTAATGTCAAATTTGATAATACTGTTTAGCATAAACTAGAAATAATAAAAAAATATTTATTTTTTAGTTTAATTCAATAAAACGGTTTATTAAAAATGCAAACCGATTACTACCACCACTACCCCTTTATGATGTCATGTGACGCATTTCATTTCCATTTTTTAATTTTTAATTCAGTAGCGTCTCATTTCATTTCATTTACCGCTATTATGTGAAATATAATAATCGCTTCTTATTACACTCGAGACTTATTATTATAAGACTTAAATAATGTGATATATTATTATCATGTTTATAAAATGTTATATAAATAAATATGTAAATAAAAGTGTACAAATAAAAAAGAAATAGAGAAGTATTAAGTAATTTTTAAACTTCAATCAATTTTCTTTATTTTTTTTATAATAATTATAAGGTAGTATAATTTAATATTGTTTTCTCGTACTTGTCTCTCAATATAATTAAGAACTACAAGTTGATAGATTTTCTATTGACTATGCAATAACAACCATTGACTTACACAATCATGGTGTATCACACGCAAGTGTGTTATGAGAAACTATATTTTCTATTGACTAATAATAATCATTTACTTAATGCATTAATTGATGCATTTTTGACTTTGCTTCCCTCCACCTCTATGTATATTTTATTTTAATTAGTGTTAATTCAATTTTAATTATATTTAACTCACACTCCACTTTGGTATTGCAATTAAAAAATTAATAAGGAAGGGAAGATTCTATTAATCGAATTATTTGAGGAATATAAAATTATTTAAAAAAATTATGGTATTATAATTATTATTAAGGTCAAATACGTTTTTATCCCTTAACTTTTAGTGAATTTTGGTTTTGGAATTAGTCTATTTCAAAACTTTGAAGCAATTTTAATCATTTATCTTTCCAAATATGTGAATTTAGTTTTTTTAATCAAATTTTGCTAAGTTTATTTGACATTTCAAGCGCGTTTCATAATAGTATTTAACTTAACATTAAAGTAAAATTATGTTGAATAGTATAAACAAAATTGGTCAAAAGTTTGATTAAACAAATAAATCTAACAAAATTTGATTAAAATGACTAAATTTATGTATTTCGAAAAATAAATCACTAAATTAGTCCAAAATTTTGAGATGAATTAATTTCAAAATTCACTAAAAGTTAAAGAACCAAAAATATATTTAACCATTATTATTATTATTATTATTATTATTTTATTTTGTTTTATTTAAAAGCAGAAAGTACTTTGCTTTTGTTTTTGCTTTTGCAAGAGAATGAATGCTTCTAATCTTTACGTCACCTCGAATTGTTCTGTGGGAATCATTAAAGTTGACATAAAAAAATCACTCAGAAAGCAAGCCCAATACACATATTTAAAGATACACAAAAAGTGAAGTTTATTTATAATTGACTAAATAATTATTAACATTTTTAAGTAACAAAAAATATAGTAAGATTTTAGGGTAAAAATATTTTATTCCTTTAATTTTAATTGAACTTTGTTGATATTTAAAGTAACTAATTATAAACACGTATTTAACATTAATAATTGTTACATGTATTTATATATTTATTAAAAAAAACGACGCTAATAAAATAAAATAAAACAAATATCAAGAACTTTAAATTTAAAAGGTAGAAAAATAAAAAACATTTTTTTTAATGATATATTAACATTAACTTTTATGTCAATGCTAATTTTTTCTTTATTGTAATGAATATAGATAATGATTGTTAATGATAAAAATATATATATATTTAGTTCTCTTAATCATTAACAAAGTTTTCAAAAATCAAGAATTAAATTATTGAACTAATATATTAAGAAATTGCTTTTTATATTAAATACGAATTGTTTGAATATCTTTTACACTAAATCAATTATCTACAGTTTATAATATAATATTTTAGACTCATCAAATTATAAATAATATTTAAAACACATTTTAAAATAATTTAAATCCATTCATCGTGTAAAATATTTACATCGACATATATTAGAATTAAACTTAAAAAACAAAAAATGGAAGCAGCATGTTATGTATGAAGGCATGAACATGTTGTGTTTGAATGCATGGCACGTCGAGGTTTAGTTGTGAACCACTTTTCACATTCGCTATTAAGTCTAAATTTTAAAATATAAATGAAAACCTAGATGTAGCTTTCGTTATAAGAAAAAAAAAACTAATTTTTCATATTAAGAAATATTAATAGTAAACGATTATTTTAGTCATGAAAACATAGTTTTAAAGACTATTTTACCGGTGTATATCAAAGTTTATTTTGTCATAATTAAGCGAAAAAACTAGTTAGAATTCAAGAATGTGAAATATATTTATATGGTATTTTTTATTTCACATGAATTATTTATTTTTTAATTGATTTTGAAAATTAAACATATATGAATTCTGTATTAGAAAATTAATTTTAACCAATTTTACAATATTTTGATACAGAATCAAACACGCACAAATATCTCAGTAGTAAATTTTGACATAAGTGATTAACGAAGGGAAGAAAGAGACTAAAAATAATCACTTCCACCATTTAGAATCACTTTTATAAGGGAAGAAACACAAAATATAGATTGTTTCAACGCTATAAATAGGTTCTTTTGAATCAGGGCAGAGAACAACAGATAAAAGCCCAGTTCTATATAAGACTGCAAATTTTCATATCCAATTGGGCCATGGACTGAAGGAAAGTTCAATTGGGCTTTTCATGTAAAGATTATCACAAAAATGAGTTTTGGAATATCACATTTTTTATATTCAGCACAGAATTTATAAATATTTTTTGAGAACATGATTTTAAGAAATATATATTATATATTGAAAAAAAATTATTTGTAAATTGCATAAGTTCAGGTGTTTACATTGAATTAGAAGATGTAAACTGTACATTATCAACAGAAATGAACACCTTGTTATAATAGGGTCTAGGAGCCCAATGGGCTTCCCAATGGGCTTTGATCCAGATAAGAAAAACTATTATCCAACTTTTAACAATATAATAGTTGTTTATTGTTTGTTGTATGTAATGCATGAAAATTGATGGTACACAAAATATATAGGTTATACATATTGATTTAATCAGAATATAGGTTATATTTAATATTTTAAAACCAGAGAAATATTGAATTCTATAAAAGAAGCAAAAATTTATATTGAAATTGGGTAAATACTTTAAAAGTTGTTTTTGTGATTGATAGGTATGCTAAAAGAAACTTATTTATGATATTTTTGTTGAAGTAAAAATAGAACAAAATTTTAATTTAGTTACGGTCATATTTTCATTTAAGTGAAGAAATTTTTGATGCAGTGAAAATAGTAATACAACTAAGCATTGTCTGCGTCCTACTTTTACTTAAATGAAGGACCATAAAAATTAGGAAGCTTGTAAATGATTTTTCTATTCTTTTAATCTGAAACTGCTTTTCAAAAAGCAATTGCTTGTAACATTGAACACTAGCTAGCTCTTTTTTATCAATATGAATCCTTTCACTGACTTTACGCATTCACTTTTATTCCTTTTACATTCCTCAACTTTACTTGTTACATTCCGTTACACTTCTTCACTTTAGCTTTTCTCAATTTTCTTTTATAACTCCACTTTTATTTCTTGAATTATAAACCAATTCTCCTTCAAACTCACCATTCAAACTAATACATACCAACTTCTATTTTTTTTTCAAAGCCTCATTAACATAAACTGAAGTTTGATATTTGTTTCGATCAAAGCATTGAATTGAAATTTTGATTAACACTAATCATATCAATTTGACTTATTTTATGGTCATTTTTTAGCAACCCCACCACCATTCTTGTCAAACCCAACTTGAAAAAGATGGCACAATGTGATGCAATGAACAAAAATCTCCATTGTGGCAGACAAAGACCCTTTTTTTTTTTTCTTGGACAATTCTTCCATTAATCTAAACTCATTTTACCAATTATAAAAGTCAAATCACATTCCACTTCCTCCACTTCTATTATTTCTTCAATTTTTTTTATACATTTATAAAAAAAAAGTTTTAAATCTAATATAACTCATCGCCCTATAAATTAACACTTGCATTCAATTTGTTTATGTATAATTTCTAACCTAATGACATGCTACTTTTTCATTATTCATTGTCCAATCACCACACTCCATAGAGTAAAAGCTTCTTCCACAAAATGCTTCAATGTCCCGGGTAAATAAATAAATAAAAAAACAAACTTTTTGATTTTTTTTTCTTATTAAATAAAGGAAAACACATTAAGAGAAATTGGGATCCTTCAATTTCTTCAAATGGGCAAGAGGGGACATTTATGAACAAAGAGATGAAAGAAAAATGTGTTCTTTCTTCATCACCAGAAAAAGAAAGAAAAAAAGAGGACAGTTAATAAAACAAACTTGTGTTCCATTTAAAATTAAGGAAGGTGAGAATCGAAAAAAGATAAAAAAAGAAAAATGTTCCTAATTAAAAGCAACTTCATGCTAATCTCCTATATTATTACTACAATTACAATTAAAACCTAATTAACTCCGAAGAGAACACAAACAAAGAGATGGAGGAGACGTGTAGATTCAGTTTTCCTTCTTGTTCGGAGAAAACAAGGCAACCCAAACCTTCAACGTCCGGCGGTTACATCGGCAGCGCGTGCGTTCCACACGCCAACAATTATCTACGCCCCGCCGCCCTCGGCGGCTTCCGGCGCCGCGGCGTTCAAGTCAAAACCCTCAATTACGTTAGCCACCTCCCCACGCTTTTTCTTTGGGTTGCCGTCATCACCGTCATCACCCTCTTGCCGGCCGTCGGCTTCTTCGCTGAGGTCCACCGCGAGCTCCGCCGTCTCCAGCGCCTCCCGCCACTCCCTGCCGCCCCTCCCTTTGTCGTCAAAGTACTTAACGGCCACCCTCATCCTCCTCAGTATGGCGAAAAACTCCTCCACCTCCTCCTCCGTGGGAACCCCATCACCATCACCACCACCACCAACACCATCTTCTTCTCCTTCTTTTTCACCCTTTAACCTCTTCTTCTTCACTCTCTCGCCTTCTTCTTCCACTCTGGTGACCCTCTTGTTCTTCCTCTTCTCCATTTCCATGACACGATGATGGTGACTCAGATCCCACAAAGAAAAAATCAGAATTAACAAGAACTACATAGACTTTGTTTCCTCCATCCGAAGATATATGAATTCAATTGATGAAAATAAAGACTTCAACTTTTCCTATTCTTCAATGAACATATATAATATATAAAGTAATGTCTATGCACAGTCCCAAGCCAAGACTATTCATTTAAATAAATTATTAACCTATGCTTTCACTTTTCGGTGAATTTTCTATCTTTTTGCGGTGAAATGTTATAACCATCAAATTACTTAAAAATATAAACTAAAAAGTAACTTATATATTTGCCATTACGTAAAATGAGGACAATGAATGGCTCCAAAAATAGTACTGACTTACAATAATTATTAGATCACCAACCACTATCATGCCTCTCAAAGAATCTTTTATTTAACATTTTATTTTTTAATAATATAATAATTTATAAGTTTTTTTTAATTATAATTTGGTATTTTATTTATTTATGATTAAATATGTTTTTTTATAAAATATTGTGTTTTAGTCCTTAAATTAAATTATAAATTATTTTGTTATTAAATTTTACGAAAATCATGTAAAATATTATTTATAGACATGTAGAACATTTTTCATATGACATACAATATTTTATATGAATTATTTTAAACAAAGTCATTGTGAATTTTGAGAGAAAGGCCGACATTTTAAAAATCATCATTATAACTTATAATATAACATTCATTTATTGAAGAAAATGTAACATGACTTTCACAATTTTTAAAGATAATAATGCACAATCTTTTCTAATAGTTTAAAGAAATGATCTTTAATTATTGTTGATAAAAATATATTTATTATTATTATTTTTAATCAGTAAAAATTGAATAAGTATATACCTATAAATGGTATGTTACTTTTAACGCTACAAAAAATTGTTTTTACCCTAAACAGTATTAGAAACACATAGAACTATGTAGAGTTTTGATTTCATAGAGTGAATAAAATAAAAACATGATGAGATAGATGTCTTATTATATATTGTTTTTGTTATAGACTAAAAATATATATTAAATGGAATATCTGTTATATATTAAATTATACATTGAAATAGATAATTATTATGAATATTATATATATGTTGGTGCGATTGTTTGATTTGTTTGTGGATTTGGTTGTTGTGTTTGCATGTGGGTAACGTGGGAGGACTATTGACCAATTATACCATTTATTTTGGTATGTATGAAAAAAAAGGTGCTGCTTTAAATTTGATTTATTGCCGTAGCTAGCTTTTTCTTTTCATGTTGATGTGTGATTAATTGGTACATTTCTCATGTTTTAATTGTTTGTGATAGTTTGTTTCTTCAAAGTTTGAATTATATAACCCCAAAATTAATTTGAATAAAAAGATATATTAAATATTAGAATTAAATATGTTTTTATCCCTTAATTTTTAGTGAAAATTGAGATTAGTTAATGTTTAAAATTTTTAATCAATTTAGTCTCTCAACTTTATAAGTGCGTGAATTGAGTCATTTTAATCACATATTGTTAAGTTTATTTAACGTTTCAATTGTATTTCATGATAGTATTGAAGCAAAAATGTGTCAAACGGTGTAAATAATTCAAATGTTATCATGAAACACGTTTAAAACATCAAATAAACTTAACATAATTTGGTTAAAAAGACTAAATTCATACCTTTCTAAAGATAAATGACTAAATTATGCTAAAATTTATAAAAGAGTTTTAATGAAAATTATGAACCAAACAAATATTTAACCCTAAATGTTAGTATATTTGTATTCAATGTGAAGAAAAACAACTTTTTCACACTGCATTAGATATGAGTGCTTCAAATTAAGAGAGAATAAAACATCGAATGATTATATATGAAGATAATTTTTTATTCATTTTGTTAATTACTTTTTGATATATATATATATATATATATATATATATATATATATATATATATATATATATATATATATATATATTTACATGCTAGTATAACAATATAAAATAGTTAATAATTATTTAAAATTATTATAAATATTTTGTGTTGTGCACAAACAAGATACACAATCAAGGGTGCATGGTGCATGCCCTGGGGTTGATGGGACTACCCAACCAAGCACTAACACAAAAAAGACCTTTAACGTCACCCCAATAACGTCTGCCTAAAAAAAGCCCAACGTTAAAAATGAGCGGTGGCATTTTTGTAAATAACGAGACATTTTTAACGTCTGACGTGGAGCGAGCAAACGTTACTTAACGTCTATTAGAAAATACCCCGACGTCACTCAAAAAAGGACGTCGGCCCCCAGCTCGACAGACGTTCCTTGACGTCGGACCAGCGCGTGCCAGACGTCCCTTTACGTCGGCCCCTCCCACCCCCGACGTCACTTAACGTCGGACATAACACCCCCGACGTTAAGTTTCAGTTTATCTCTGCGTGAAACGCAGAAACCCTCGCGTTGTTCATCGTTTCCGCGAGAGTTCCCGCCGGCGATGCCATTTTCGACCCCCTCCAGGTGAGTTTCGAAAGGTTTTCACCATCAAACTTGTTGGGGTTTGATTATGGGTTGATTTTACGTGTTTTGAACCGATTATTTTCCATTTTCATCCCCATTTGTAGCGTTTTGAGATTCGTCCCACTTGCTCTTCGTTCCCATTTGGCCAGCAGTGTGCAGAGACCCTAGACTTCCTCTCAAAGTTCGTCTTTCAATTAGAAGAGGTTAGTTTTTCATTGTATGTATATATTTGTTCATTGTATGTATAGAATTACTTGTATTAATTTATAAATGTCATTATAGTT
>Ga0214545_1003452_pt1 | contig 30124 bp, 11 predicted proteins | sample CNSS4metaG_FD_160064 | JGI IMG/M metagenome (GOLD analysis project Ga0214545, IMG submission 160064) | Root nodule microbial communities from cowpea collected in UCLA plant growth center, Los Angeles, California, USA - CNSS4 | ecosystem: Host-associated > Plants > Roots > Nodule | place: USA...
TTCCAAATTTGTTTTTTTTTTTTTTTTTTACGTGGAAGTTAAAGCCTCCTTAATAAGGAATTGAGAAGTTAAAATAGCATGTTTGGAAAAACTTTCAAGGCTCTTACAAATGAAAGATACGAAGAAAATAAAAAATATTTCTTTATTAATGAAAAATAATTTATGAGTTAGTTAACTTATTTTTATATAATTTCCAAAATTTTCATTTTTAATTTATGTATAAGCGAATTTTAATTATAAAAGGTCAAGTTTATTATTATATTTTTTTCTCATAAAAATCCTTTTAAATAACTTATCCAAACATGTTCGTTTTTATAACTTAAATATATAATTAGTCATATTTATTGTAATATTTATATATATTAATAATATATATATATATATATATATATATATATATATATATATATATATGAATTAACTGCGTAAATGTAGTTTTAAAAACATTTTTCACGACTAAGTTTTAATAACTTTTTTTCTTATAATATGATGTAACATTTTTTAAGAAAAATTTTTATTTTTATAATTTAAAATTACTTCGTGTTGTAAAAAAATTTATCAAAATTTAATTTAAAAATATGATGATCCATTTTAAAATGATAGAGTAGAAAATGTAGAAATTGTTGAAAGAGTAAGAGAATCCTAAGATGAATTCCTTGCATGTGGTGATTCATGTTCCCAATGCATGATGCATCACTGCAACCTGACACATTATTGATGAATCTCTGTAGTATGGAATCAACATGCATTGGGTCTGTTAGAGGAAGGACCATCACACAATTTTTTAGAAATAGACACTTCCCTGCAATTTTTGCCAAACTCCAATGGCATTTTTCCATCATCAGATAAACCCTAACCCTAAATAGGTATATTCGTGGATATCAAGTGTTACACATGCATTGGGGCTTCATTCGGTGCTTAACAGTTCCAAGTTTCTTTCTTTGCCCATGCTTCTCTAATGCCAACACTTTTCACACTAACTCACCTTAAGTGAGCACTTTCTAAGAAAAATAAATAAAAAATCATAACTTAAATTAGCTAGTTCATAAATTTAAAATAACAATTTCTATATATATATTTAAACAAACTTAATCTTTACTGGCGTACACAAAAACACTGTCGTGATATTATATTAGTAGATGATGATAATATAATGTTATTAAGTTAATATATAAAATAAAATTATATTTATTGAAAATAAAGTAAAATATATCAGAAAAGATGAGAGAATAACGGTTGATAAATAGAGAAAAATAAAAGAGCAGAGATAGACGATTTTATAAAAAAGTTTGTAAAAGTAACGGTCAATTTTAAAAAATTTAATAAATAATTATATTTTAAATGATAAAATTGATATTTTGAAATGTGGACAAAAAAGAGGAAATCATCTTTATATATCTATAAATCGTTATAGATGAAGACCTAAAAGAAAAAAACAAGTAGAAACTATTTTTTGTAAATGTGTGTTGGGTTTAAGGTTTTTTGAAACTGTGTAGGGGAAATACAGTGTTAGAAATCTTTCTTCATATAAAAGTTAATTATTTAGTTTGTTTTAATTGGTATTTATAACGGTAGGAAATGGAACCTAAGATAAATTTAAATTGAATATGAATTTGGGATTTATAATAGTAACGTTACATATTACTAAATAAACAAAATTACATAATTGGCAGTATGGTGAATTGCTTACAAACATGACAAAAAGGTCTGACATTTAAAAAATATACGATAATAAAACGAATACAAGTTTAAAGATTAAAATTTATAAATTATAATACTTGAATTGTAAAGAATGATGTTAGGTTAGTAATCTTTTTTAATAAATATTTATCGTGTACGTCTTTATTTGAACTAAAAAATTAGAAAATTTGGATTTTAATTTTGGGTTAAATATGTTTTTGTCCCTTGACTTTTAGTGAATTTTGAAATTAGTCTATTTTGAAACTTTAGACCAATTTAGTTTTTCATTTTTCGAAATATGTGAATTTAGTTCTTTTAATCAAATTTTGTTAGGTTTATTTGATGTTTTATATGTATTTTCATGATTGTATTTGAGTTATTTATATTATTTGATATATTTTTGTTTTAATGTTAAGTCAAATATTATTATGAAAAACGTTTGAAATATCAAATAAACTTAACACAATTTTATTAAAAGGATTAAATCTACATATTTCGAAAGCTGAATGATTAAATTGGTATAAAGTTTTAAAATAAACTAATTCTAAAATTGTATAATTACTGATTTGGTACCCCAACTTTTTGGTTAAGTTCAATTTGGTACCTATACTTTTGGTTTGTTCAATTTAGGACCCAATTATCTAAAGAGATTCAATTTGGTCATCTCCGTTAAGTTACTGTGTCCGTATAGGACACTTGTCAAGCCATGAAATTTTTATTTTTTTTTAATTTTTTAAAATTATTATTATTTAAAAAAAATATTTTTTTTTCAAAAAATTTTAAAACTACCACGTGTCAGTTTATCATCGTGCCACGTGGCAGCTTACAATCATGACACGTGGCAGTGATAATAGTTGTTTTCAATTTAGTACCCCAATTTAAATTTTTGGTTTAATTTAGTATCCCAATTTTTTAAAATGATCCAATTTTGTCCTCTCTAATTTGAGACCAAATTAGTAAATAAGTTTAATTACAACTTATATATACATATTTTACAGCAACTTTTTCTAATATATACATCAAATCATTTCACCTAAATACTTAAATTATTTTAATTTTTACATTTTAACCTTTGTAATTTTTTACACATGAAATTTTTTACACTTGTAAAAAATAAAATAATTTTAATATTTAGGTGTAGTGATTTGATGTATAAATTCAAAACAATTATTTTAACATGTATATATAAGTTATAATTAAACTTAGTTACTAATTTGGTCTCAAATTGAAAATGACGAAATTTGATCATTTTAATAAAATTGGGTACTAAATTGAACCAAAAATTTAAATTGGGTACTAAATTGAAAATAACTATTATCACTGTCATGTGTCATGATTGTAAGCTGCTACGTGGCACGATGATAAACTGACACGTGGTAGTTTTAAAATTTTTTGAAAAAATTAAAAAAAATAAAAAATTTCATGGCTTGACACGTGTCGTACAGTGTTAACTTCAACTTAACAGAGATTATCAATTTGAATTTCTTTAGATAATTGGGATACTAAATTGAACAAACTAAAAATATGGGTATCAAATTGAACTTAACCAAAAAGTTGGGGTATCAAATCAATAATTATATCTTCTAAAATTTACTGAAAGTTAAAGGACAAAAAATACATTCAACCCTTTAATTTTAAGGTTGAAACTTTTAGAGACTTGAACATAGGATATATGGACCCACATTTTAAACCCATGTCAGAAACAATAATCTATACCAGAAATACATCTTTCTTCCAAGATCCAAATATTCACATGTTACTCAAAGTTCACATTTAATACAACAAGAACATGTCTACCAAAATAATTTTGAAACCATACATAGCCGAAACAAACCTCAAATATAACCAAACATTAATCGCATGTCTAACCTAATTTAGAAACTTAAGTACCTCTTATTTAAAACAATTTTTTTTAACACTATATGCTTGACAATATAATTTTAGGAGTATTTTGGTCATTAAAAAAGTTATCTTTTGTATTTGTAAAGAAAGAGAAATCGAAGAGTAGAATAGTGAATGTAAAGTATATATAAAAATTTGTTAGTCTCCAAATATATTTATTGATATAATATTTCTCTTTTAATGACGAATATTATATTTTAAATATCATTAATGCTAGTGACATTATACGAACTGTGTTTAACAAAAGAAAAAAAAATCTTCCACAGTTTAAGGGATTAAAAGAGAAAACAAACATAACCCAATGCTAAGTGTAAGAAAGAAAAACACATTTTCAATATATAAATAAAAGATGAGTGTAAATTTTCTACTGATTTTTTGGATGCTATTCTATATCGAATATTAAAAATACATTACATCGATATTTTAAATATTTTTCTAATATATTTAAAAATGTCAAAATCGATAATAATCAGTATATTATGAAAATTAAGTAGAAAAATAACACAACAAAATCCAAAAAATCCAAATTCATAAAACACTCTTATGTATCGAGAATTGATTTAATAATTGTCAAAAAAGCAAATATTTCTTTTAATTTTACTGTAATAAATAATAAAATAGAAGCATTAATTTCAACAATAGAAATAAGTAGGTGGAGAATTCAATGACCTAAATTGAAGTTGAGTAAGTAGATCATTGATGGAGTGGTCATTCCTAGGTTATTTATGGCTAAGGTGTTGGTATTCATTAATGTTATTTTTATTGGTTGAACTTCATCATTTTATAATTTGTAACTAATTGTTAATTAATGTTATTTAAATAATTAGTATAGTATAAATTATTATAAGTTTGTCTTGAATTTTAATTACTTTTTCATTAAAATTAATTTTATCTTAATTTTAATTAAAAGAAATTGAAAATTTTAGATGACATGGAATAATTCAAACTTTCTAAGTCACTCTGATAAAAAATGTTGAAGTAAAGATATTCAACTAACACGTGTTCAAAAATGTAAATATATTTAAATTGTCATTAATTTCAATTTTTAAGTCATATAAAATTATTAATGTACCAGAATGAGAATTAACTGTTTTTAGAATATATTTAAAGTGATATTTTTAGATCTGTTAGACAAAATGTTTTGTTAAATGGAGTTGGTGCCAATATAAATATTCTCGCATCAATTACAATGAGTTTTATCATTAGATAAATTTTCCAGAAACAATTTTCTAAAAGAAAAAAAAAATTAAAATAATTTTTCCATAAGTTTAAATTACTTTATGTATAAACCAATTTGTAAATTATGGAAAGACTAATTTCATTTTATTATTTTAGAAATGTTTTTGAAAGTATTTAGTTTAAAAAAATATGAACATAAGAAAAATATATATATTAAAAACTATTATTTTCATACACATGAATTTCATATTTTCCATACATTTTCTCACAAATTGTACAATAATTTGAAGGGAAAAATAATCACACCATACTTGGCATATTTTTATATTAAGTAATAATAACATTAGTGGTACATAAAGGGAGATAAATGAAAGAGAGAAAAGAATTTAGCACAAAAGCCCAGTTAAAGCCCAAACTTGAAGCCCAATAGCCAAAACATTTAACCTAAAAAATCCATTTTTTTTGCAGAATGCATCATTCTTCTGTGGGGCACTGGATGTTTGGTTGCTTGAAGGATTTGCCCCAACTGCAGCTGCATCATAATCACTCTGGATTTACTTTCTTGAAATATTTTTAATCCGCATACAAATTAATTTTTAATATATAAATAACGTTTTCATTTTTTTTTAAATTTATAAAGATTCATGTGTAAATTTGAGTTGACACTAAATAGAAATAAAGGAATTCAACAATATATAAAAAATAACTCATATTTTATACAAATTAACTCATTTAAACTCACAATTTAAACATGTTCTTTAAGTAACTAGCAAACAAAGTTTGATGTCAATTTCATTACCTGAAGGACTTGGTGCAGGACTTGTGCCATTTTTTCCTTTCTCCAACTGATAAAAAACTTGAGCCTCTTTTGATTTGGGGTCCATGTGCAAGAGTTCTGCTTCCATTGAAAAGTGACTATTAGGTAACAAGCATTTCTTTTTCTTAAGGAAAAAAAATATAAGTAAAAGAAAAAGAATATATTTTTCTACAAATCACAATTAACTTTCACATGAGATAAGAGGTAAGAATTTCATGGTCTTTTTAGAGGTTTCGTAGTAGAAATGAACACTAATAAAATACGGATATGTTTTAACTTAAAATAACATCAACTTTAACCTCTCTTTTTTTCATCAGCAATGTTAGTTATAGTATTTATTATAGGTGGAGTTGAATCCATAATCTCTCTTACCATCCTTTTAAACTCAATAAACTAATCTTATATCCTACATTGTTAGTAAGTGAAGTTAAACCTAGGTTTAATTAGTGAGATGACATCCACTTTCGTTTAGATGTGTCACTTTGGTACCCGTTTTTTAAAATATGTTAATCTAGTTCCAACTTTTGAAAAAATATCTTAATCATGTCTCTTTCAGACAAAATTACTAAAGTCGTTAACTTAATTCATGACTTTTACCACTAAATTTTAATATAAATATCAATACTTAATTTTGTAAGTCATTTTAAATATTAATATCGTTAACGGTGGTAATAATTTTTTGCTGAAAATGACTTAATTCAGACATATTTTCAAAAGTTAGGACTCAATCGACACCTTTTTAAAAGTGGATACCAAACTGACACATTTAAATGAGAGTGACTATCATCTGACTAATTAAACCTTAAATCTACAACCTATCTCATTCTCCCTTTCAACTTTACCTACAAACAAACCCTTCGATCTAAAACCTTAAAACAATCATACCACGTCTAATAATCTCACTTCGCTTAAAAGTTGAGAAGTTAGACGGTTTCAATCCCTCTTACTCTGTTTACCCTTCAAGACGTTTTTTAAGGATAAAACTGTGACGGAGTATTCACTCCAAATCAGACTATACGAATTTAAGCTCGTACTTAGAAATCTATAATTTAGAGTATTACAAACAGAATGTTACCGGGGCACTTGGAGACATTGACAGGGGAATTGCATGCAGTGGGGAGATTCAAAGCCAAAGTGACATTAATCTGCAAGCCACCAAGGTCAGGATCATTGCGATCTCTGATGATTACACACAAACACTTCTTGTTGTTCTTCAGAACTTGCTTGAGACCACTGCAACAATCTGTAGCTGGAGCTTGTGCTTGACCTCCAACATAGGGCAAACATGTTGCTAGCCCTACCAATTGCTGTGCGCATTCATCTTTGTCATTTGATGAAGAATCTCCCATGGCAGTGCCAACTATCACTGTTGCCAGCAACAAGAACTCTGCCATGGCTTTTGTCTTGTGGTGGTAGGACATTTTGTGAAGAGTGTTCAGAAAATGAAGTGAGAGAGATGGGAAAGTGGTTGAGGTGAATGTGAGAATGGAAAGTGCTTAAATATTGAGAAAACATTATGGTGTTGGTGAAAGTGTATATATGTATGTATAAATATATGGTGTTGGTGATGTTTATATTAAATTAAAATGTAATGAAAATACGTTATTTTAAGATAACAATAGCGTTATGATTAAGGTTGGAACGAAAAAAAAAACAACAATAACAAATATTAGTTGTAAACTAATGTTTCTTTTAATGTGTAAAAGCAAGAAAAGAATGGTGTGAACAAAACTAGAAAAGTGTATTATAACTTAGTGCGTCACTTCACCAACCCACTATGGCAAATGATGTATAGAGACTTAGTGGCTTCTCGTGGCATGCGTGGATGACAAGTGGCAAGAAAACATGATATCATATTCTCCTTTTGGTGACTTCATATTCATTATTACAAGCCTTTACCTTCATTCACTTTTAGCCTATAGAGAAAAAAAATTTCTTCTACTCTTCTAAGAGAAAAATATTTTTTAAGGATTAAATTTTAACAATTTTTTTCTTATAATTTATAGTATTATTTATATTTTTTTCATTTATTATAAAATTATTTATAAAATATCAACTTAAGTTGTAAAAAAAAATTATTAAAAATTAGTTATCAAAATATCATTATTCTTTCGAAAACTTTCATGTATAAAAGTAGAGATGTCAAAATGGGTAACCTGGCCCGACCCGGCTCGACCCATCACGGGTTGATCATTTAGCGAACTAACCCAATCCAGCTTACTTTTTAGCGAGTCAAAAAAATTCGAACTCGGTCTGGCCAACCACAGGTTGGCGAGTTAAATGGGTTGGTTCACAGGTTCACTTAATTAAAAAAAATACAATTTTTTTTCAGTCAAAACTAAATTATAATTCTAATTAAAATCTAAATAAAATTTAATACAATCCAAATACAAACCAAAATAAAAAAAATACAAATTATTTATGTGTTGGTTAGAAAAAAAAAACCTAACATGACTGAAATGTAAAACCCAACTTAATAAAAAATACGTGTGTGATCCTTTTATCTACGGGTTGACTCACCAACCCGGCTCATCACGGATTTAACTCGAGCAAGCCTGGTTGCGTATTGAAATTTATAAAAAAATTTCAACTCAATTATGCCTTAAAGAGTTTGCTTTTATTTCTTTTTCATTTAAGTTCAATTATCATAATACATTCAATTCTTATTCAACAATAGCATGTTAATTTCATCATACTACTCAATATTAATAACATCAAAGAATTCATTCAAATTCACCATTTATCACATGAGAGCAACATACTTGATAATCATAACCCAATTTAATTTTCATTTAAATTAAGACAATTTTTCTTTTAATTCTAAACATTTGTTCAGAGACCAAATATGTAATTACAATCCTAAGATAACAAACATTCATTTTTTCTTACAATCGACATGTACAAGAACGATAATTAAGGAACTTAAAATTTAAGAGAAAAGAGAAAACTTACTCATATCAAGATTATAATGAAATAGATTTGATATATTTTATGTTGTCTTTTAAGTTGGTTTCTGGAAGTGAAATGGATGAATGGTAATCTCCTAAATTTAGAGCAAGGTTAGGAAGAGTCAAGTAATACAAAGATTGAAGTTTATAATAAATGAAGAAGGAATTGTCTGTTTTGCTATTTATATCCTTATAATTTAATTAATTAAAATATTCATTCTTAATAAACTGTAAACTTTGCTTTCTAAGACTTTCTATAACTACACTTAGTTGATTTTTCAAAAATTAAAAATAAGAGATTTGTTTTTTTTTTATAATCAAATAATGTCTTCATATTAAGACCTAGTCTAGATGTCAAAAGATTTTAAAGAAATCAAGCTCCAAATGGAGGTTGAAGATCCAAAAGTACAGACAATGAAGAGTCTCGTGGAAGTTATACACAATTAAAAGGAGAATGTTAACCAGTAAGGACACTAGTTAATGATAATTAATTTGTATTGGTTCCTTCATTTTTATATTCAAAGTTGAAATAATTAAATACATTAATTAAGATAATATAAATACATATAATAAATTATATATATATATATATAATATTTAAAATAGGTTTAAAATAAAGTTTAATACAAAATATAAATTTAAATAAACTTAATCTGGTTAAAAATATCCATTATAATAAAAATAAGGTTAAATATGTTTTTGCTTCCTAAACTTTGAATGAAAATTGAAATTAATCTCTCTTAGAAAATTTGGTGGCCCAATTTAGCCTCTCACCTTTAGAAATGCATAAATTTATTCATTTTAATCAAATTTTGTTAAATTTATTTGACGTATCAAACACTTTTCATGATATCATTGAAGTTGTTTACACCGTTTGACACATTTTCGTTTCAATATTAGTTGAGAAACGTGTTTGAACATCAAATAAACTTAACAAAAAATTGATTAAAATGACTAAATTCACGTATTTCTAAGGATGAGAGACTAAATTGGTCCAAAGTTTCGAGAAAGGATTAATTTCAATCTCATCTAAAGTTAAGGGACAAAAAATATATTTAATCCATAAAAATATCAATATAATATTTATATACAAATTAAAATTTTCGTCTCAATTTAGAATGGATTAAATTAGTAGCAGACCTTCCGCATGATGGAGGGGAGCCATGACTCCCCCAATTTTTTATTTATTTAATTTGTTATATACATTTAAATTATTTATTTATGTATTATTATATTATTTATATTAATTTTTTAAGTTTTTCTTAAAATATCATACATACTTTTTTTTTTATTTTGTATTTTATCTCTTCTTTTTATCTCAATTTTTACTTTTAATATCACTTCTTTTTCAAAATAAAATGGTAACACAGTAAAATTGATAAGTTAAATAATATTTTAGATCAATTAATTTATTCTTTTGAATTGGTTTATTTTGTACTTTTTTTAAGTATATGGTTTCCTCTTGCATGTGATAAATTTGTTTACTTTGGATTAGGTGATAACAAATTCATATTTTTCTAAATAGGTGAGAGGTGGTAGATTTATATTAGAAAAATTATGATAAAGAATAAAATAATTGATTTTTTTTAAGAAGAAGATTTATTTATGTACATCAATCAAACTTGAAAAATTTCCCGATAATCCAAAAATTAAAGACTACGAAAAACAACTATCTAAAACTCTCAAAGTTGCATATAATGAATTTAAAAAAAATTAATTTGGCACCCCTAAATTTTTTTTAAAGTTCCGCCACGAGATGAAATTGCTTTGGTTTACAAAGAAATTGGGGATAAATTGAAACAAAATAACAAATACAGAAACTAAATTTAGATTTTTCACATCAACCTTGACATGTAGTACTATCAATGCCACATTATAAATGCCATGTCACATTATCTTTACCACGTGAATAGGATCTTAATTTAACACATAATTTTTTTTTTAAAGTGTACCATAATGGCCAAATTGTCCGCTATCCTAGAAGGCTGCTAACTTAAGGCAAGATTGGCCACTATCCAAAAAGGTCGCTAACTTAAAGTAACCATTAGGCCTAAAGGAATACCACACAAATCACAACCGAATACATAACGACATACTGAGTTAATACCTCATCAATAAACATGCATGAATCAACTAACTTACATAACGACAAGGGTAACCAACTAGGCGGATTCCTTAATCATAAAGGCGATACCTACACTAACCAACCACATCAGTGGAATGCAGTGTACTTTAACTTAGAGAAAAGTTAAAGGAAACCACTATGAAAGAATGATAGGCCTAAAGTCTGGGTCCAACTAAGCCCACACCAAGCCCAATGAAGATTGGATCACTGTGAACGTAATCAGGACTCAACCCACATTTTGAATCAAGGTAAAAAAGAGATTAATCTCCTATAAATAAGAGTGGACCCTAATAATTAAAGGTACGTATTTGTCAAAAACTTTTCTACATATAACCCCATGTTCCACCATGTTCCATTAAGATTGAGTAACAAAAACATGACAAATAAAATTAAGGGAGTATCCATCCGAAAAACTCAAAAATTATGATAAGATGAGATTTAAATCATATAATAATCTAATATTATCCATAAAAGAAAATTAAAATCAAATTAAAATTTTTAAAAGATTAAAAAAATCTGGAATTAACATATAACATATCGATAAACGTTATTAATACATTAATCACGAATAGAATATCACGAAACAAATCTTCTAAAATAAGGATCAAATTAAAAAATAAAATAACAGACCAATTTAATTTTTTCTTTTACATGTGAGTACAAAATTTTCCATCTCGATGTCCCAAAATCAAACTGCGTCCATAGATTTTCGTAAAAAAATCTGCTGCTGACGACGCAGAATCGAATGGCCACCCTTTTCCAACGGTTTCCAGTCGCAACAAAATATCATTGGAACAATTTTAATGCTAGTATTAATAACTGTAATTTTAACAACTAAACATAAATAAATCCATTAAAATATATTAAGATGATATAAAGAGAATCTTAAATTTAAGATTCCTGAATTTAAAAAAAAAAAATGATTGTTAATCTTAACCCGATAATCAAATTAATTTTTAAAGTAACAAATGTGAATTTGATGAAACATTTTGCTTTTAGAGTAAAATTTATAAAAAAATATGTAATAAATGAAATTCAGTTATAATAAATAAAATTTTATAAAATAATTTATAAAATCTTGTATTAAATAGTTCACTGTCACAAAGAGCACTACTAATCTTTAGAGGGAAAGTGAGAGAGAACAGAATGGGAGTGGTAATAATCGACGGCACCACCGTGAGCGACTTCGTCAACGACACCGCCGCGTTCACGAAGTGCGTGGACGATCAGTTCACGGCGCTGGACCTCAACAACGACGGCGTGCTGTCGCGGTCGGAGCTCCGCAAGGCGTTCGAGTCCATGCGCCTCATCGAAGCGCACTTTGGCATCGACGTGACCACTACGCCGGAGAAGCTCGCCACGCTTTACGACTCCATCTTCGACAAATTCGACGTCGACCGGAGCGGTACCGTGGACCGCGACGAGTTCCGAGAGGAGATGAAGAAGATCATGCTCGCCATCGCCGACGGCCTCGGCTCCTTCCCTATCCAGATGGTCCTCGAAGACGACCCCAACAGTCTCCTCCAGAAAGCCGCGGATCTCGAAGCTTCCAAGACCTGAATGAAAACGGTGACGTTTCTAAGCTTACCAGACACGAATAGAGACGGCGGCGTTTCAGGATTCCGTGAACTGAAACGACGGCAATCGAAACGCCGCCGTTTTAGATTTGGTAACTGTGTTTGACCGTGTGCCTTCGTGTGTTAACTTTGGTTTTATTGTTTCTCTTAATAAAGGATTTATGTTGAGATTAGTGTGCTTGAATAAAAAAGTAAGGGTTGAATATTATTTTTCCTTCGTACAATTATTCATTAAATTTGTCTTTGGTTTCGGGTTTTAAAAATTAGTTAATTAATTTTAAATAAAAAATGCATTTAGTTTTTTTATCAACTAATGTAATAATATACGATGATTTTTAAATATTAAATTTCAAATTTTCAAAACTATATATCATATGGATTTAATTTAAACACGGTCAATAAGTATCAAATTTAGAATAAAAATAATTACAATCACATCATTTTAAGAGTTAAAAGATTGAATTTATCATTTTGGAAATATAAAAATCAAAGACAAATTTTAAAAGTAAATACTAAAAGAAATTAGTGTTATCAAAAATTTAAAATTAATTAACAATAAGATATTTTAGAGAAAATATAATTAAATAAAGTAAAAATAGTAAAAATATTTAACAAGCGGAGCAACTTTTTTAAATATCATACTTCCATTCTCGTTCTAAGTTTTTTTTTTTTTTTTAATTTTTTTCTTTTTTCAATTTCTTCCTCTTACTTTTTTCCTTCGAATATAATAAAATCACAATATCAAACTATTTTGTTCAGAAAAAAATTTTAAATTATTATTGATAGATTTTTTTCAAAAAAAAAAAAATGCTAACAAAATTGATTAGAATCATTGGTCTACAAATAAATAATTTATGACATAAATTGATATATTTTAGATTAAATGAGAATATATTAAAAATAGTCAATGTTGAAAGAACATTTGATGTGATGAAAGTTGATTGATAATCGAAGAGGAAGAGTGTGTATTGAATGTAATCACATGACATCATAAAAGAACTATTGAAAAGATTACTAATTTCTTTGTGAAAGTGGAAGGAAGGATAAATAGGTTATCTATTAAGTGTATTAAAAGTGAAGATGTTTTACTTATTTGATAGTTGAATTTGTCATATGGAAACGTTGAACAATTAGAATTAAATATGAGATACGCCATTCCAGAAAAGATGACAATGTCAAAAATCTAAGTATGAATTGTGTGATGATTGACTTTAAATTATGTGCAACAAATGATGTGCTAAATAGTTTAGTAAGGTTATTAAACTGTTTGATAGAATGACACAATAGATTGTTTATTACAGATTGTCTAATAGTGATGTAATACAGTCTAGTGAAAGTATTTTTAGATTTAAATGTTTTAATTGTTTTTTGTTATTCTCTTATTCTGAGATCTTTATGTAAAGACCCTTATGGGCTTAAACATCACACTGAATTATAATTAGCCTCTGTTTATAGAGCCTTCCAAGATCAATAAAAGTGCTTTCTTTCAATCTTATTCTTATGTTTTCTTGAATTGATATTGTTGAGAACCCAACAACTAGTGTTGTATATGGAAATAAGAAAAAGAAAGTCAAGAAGTTAAAAATATGGCCACCAAGTTTGATGGCCAAAAGTTTTTCGAGGACAAAGACTTTAGACTGTGGAGGATCAAGTTGGAAGCCATCTTGAAACAACAAGGTTGAGATGAGACTTTGAAGAGTGAGACGACCATTCTAGCATTTATGTCTTAGAAGAAGAATAAGTTTGACACGATCAACAAAGTTAAGAGAACCATAATTTAGTGTCTTAGTCAAACACTAAGAGAAGTTGGTAAAGAGAAAATTGTTGCGTTAATGTGGGTGAAACTTGAGTTATTGTACATGACTAAGTTTTTGGAACATAAACTTTGTTTAATGCAATAATTATGTTCATTCAGGATGACTGATACAAGAATGATGTTGTAACAACTAGCAAATTTTAGTAAGATTTTAGACAACCTAGAGAACATTAAAGTGAAACTTAAGGATGAAGATAAGACTTTACTTTTTTTACGTCTTGCCTGAGATGTATGGAGATTTAAATACACTTTGGTGTTCAGGAAGTAGAAAACCCTTACTCTTTAAAGGAGGTGCAAACCTTGATAAGGATTAAGGAGCTTCATAAGTTTCAAGAGTCTAAAGGAAAGGGTAATGGTTTAAGTCTGAATGTGTCTAAGTTCAAGGGGAATAAGGAAAATGAGTTTAAAGGGAAGAAGACAAAGCAATACTCATCAAACGATCTAGTAGAAGGTGAGTGCTATGATTGCCACAAGAAAAGTCACTTCATGATAAGTTGTGAACAAAATTAGAGAAACGAGAAAGGCAAGAAATTCCATTCCAAGAAAGAATTTGTTGATGTTGCTTTAGTATATGATAATTGTCAGTTTGTTGGGATGCGAGTGGAGTCTGTGTCTAATGCACATAGGATCTGGGTCATGGACTCAAGATGCACTTATCATACATGTCTAGTGAAAGAGCTATATGAGACTTTGGAATTGAAATAAGGCGGAGTAATCATTCTTAGAAACAATGAAGTCTATAAGGTGCAAGGCCCGAGGTCTATCATATTAAAGATGTTTGATGACTGAGAAATGCTATTGCAAGAAGTGAGGTATGTTCCAAAGCTCAAGACAAATCATTTTATCGATAAATATGTTTAATCATAGTGGTTCAACAACCAAGATTGGACAATGAGTGATAAAGATTCAACAACCAAGAACGATTTGTACATCTTATTTGGTTCAAGAATGACTGTATTCAAGAATGACTGTGCTTGTGTCTATGACTAGTCAAACAATGTAGGATAAGGTGAAGCTATGACATCTAAGGCTGGTACAATAAGTATTTTTAACGCGGGATAGGCCAACCCAACCCACATTTTGCAGGTCAAGTGTGGGGCGGGCCTAAACAGGCCGGGCCGTCCCACATTTCCATCCATACTTTTCAATGGTTTAAAGAGTGACACACCATGGTGAGTAATCAACAAGGTACCAAATTGGAAGTTTCGACGATAAACAATGGGTTGAAGTTTGTTTTAAGGGAGTTTAATGAGTTTTGTAGGGCATAAGGTATAAATAAGTGAAAGATGATTACAAGTACACAACTATACAATGGGTTGACTAAGACGATGAACAAAACCATCTTAGAGAGGTTGGGATCTATACTTCTAGGAGTCAAATTGCCTTTTGGAGGAAAGTTGCAAACACTATTGTCTACCTAATAAATAATAGTCTATAATCTACTCTAAGCTACAAAATTCCTATGAAAATATATGAAGTGAAAGGCTTGCAAATTGTGAGAATTTGAGAATGTTTGGCACCTCGGGATTTGTACATGTTAAGAAGGATAAACTAGAGGCATGGACTGAAAGGCAAATTTTCATTGGATACAAAAAAGTTGTGAAGGTATACATATTATGGAGGTTGGGGTAGGAGAGACCAAATTCTTTGTTAACAAGGATATGTGTAGAGATCCAAAGAAAAGGAAAGATAAAATCAATTTCGAGGTTAAACCTTTTGGTGGTGGATCAAACCATCAAGTGGTGTAAGGCGATAAGGCATCAAATGATGTGTACCAAACCTCTACCTCTTTCATGAGAAGTTCTAAAAGTAAAGAGGTCGACTTCAGCTATTAGCTTACACATGATAGGGAGAATATGACAATCAAACCTACATAGAGGTTTGTATATGCTAACTTTGTCATCTATGCTTTGAAAACAATTGAAAAGATAAATGGTTAAGAGCCCAGAAGCTTCCAAGAGGCTATAGAAGGACCAAAAGGTCAATTGCGACTGGTTGCCATGGAGGAGGTATATATATAATAACTTGCAACGAGATTTATATATAAATTTGATGAATAGAGGAATCTTAAATAATATTAAATAAATAGATGTTTATAAAATAGAATAAGCATATTTATATTCAATTTTATAAATGAAAAATTTACTTTCATTGTAAAAATATGTTTAAATAGCAATTTTTATAGTTGAGACTATTCAACGCAAATAAGCTAAGGGTGTGAATAATAAGAAAAAATAATAATAAAAGAAGGAAAGAGGAACTTGAGTCCCATCAAACCGCTTTGGAAGGCTCCAATTTTCAACCTAGCACAACCAAAAAAGTCAAACAAAGACTTAGAAAGCATCAACAAGCATATAAAATGTGTTCACAATTTTAGACCACTAAGATAATTTCTTTTATTTGAATTTTGAAATTCAAATTTCCCTCAAAGAACTTTGTAATTTTGCCTAACTAATTTAGACCACTATGTTAGATTTGCATTTCACTTTAGAAACATTTGAATTTTATCTACATTTAGCCTGAGGGACACCTTTTTACTATAAATAGTCACTTATTTTTCTTTGCAAGCAACTTATGGATATATAAACTACAAGAAATTAACTTATTATCTACGTCAAATTTTTGTAGGTAATATATTGTTATCTACGAATTACCTACGACGTAAATTTCATAGATATTGAGTTGGTAGGTAACTTTATCTACGAAAATAAGTTTCGTAGATAACTTATCTACGAATATTATCTATGAAATTGGAGCATCCATAATTATCTACAAAAATTTTCGTCAAAAAATTTGTCATCCAATAGTCGAATCACCTACGAAATATTTCGTAGATAAATTATGTATGAAAATTTTCGCAGATAACTACCTACAAAAACCAGCATAGGTAAATTACCTACAAAGAATTTCGTAGATAACTCAAATATAAAAAAAATTAAAACATTCTAAAATCCTTAAAATATATATATATATATATATATATATATATATATATATATATATAAAGAATCCTTTTAAAAGTGTATAATGCTTAGTTAAGTGGTAGAGCATTTGCCTACTTTCTAAGAGGTTTGAGATCGAACCCAATTGGCTATTTTTATTAACACTATAATTAAATATCCACATTATGAAAAAAAAAACAAATAATTAACAACTAACTCTCTCAAATAATAAAAGTATAAATGGCTACTTTTATTAGCACTATAATTAAATATCCACATTATGAAAAAAAAAACAAATAACAACTAACTCTCTCAAATAATAAAATAATAAAAGTATGCTTCATTTAAGACCAAACACAATGAATAATATGCCAAGGGTATTGCCTTCAATATCTTCATATGTGCTGCTGCCCGTGACATCAAGAATATTTTTCAATTTCCTTTTTCAAGCCTTCAATATTGACAAGCAAAAATATTAAGTAAATAGGAAGTAAACGTAAAAATATTTTTAAATTGAAACAAAAAAAAAATTCCAGAAACTTCAACATGAAACAAAAATATATAATATTTTCTCAACCAAAAAGCATCTTAGCTTTTCATTTTCAAACTGAATGATGACAATTGTCTTCAATGGAAGCAGTACGACATAACTATCAGTGGGTACATAATACAACTGCATGTCTCAGGTTGCAACTTTAGTCCTTAATCTCTCCATATCCAGATTTTCCTTCTCTCCGTTTTCACTCAAACATGTGGTAAGAAATAATGTCAGACAAAAGATCATTTCAAAAGATGAACTTTCAAATAGTCAATTTCTGTATGTCCGAATGATCATGAGTGGTGGACAATTTTGAAGCCATGCACGCAACTTGAACTCTTAGAGATTTGAAATGGTCACTGGTTGAAAAAGCATTACTCTTCAGTTAGCAAAAGTAGTATAGAAGAGGCAATAATAGTGAAAATTTACTCATCCATCGAAACATAACCATCCATGGCATGCTAACACCAGGTTAAAAGATACATGTAGTTGGCACAAAATCAATCCTTGTGGCGACATGATCATCATTACTCGGTCATGCCGACAACATTATTTCTGCCCTATAAACCCAATTCTTCATTTACAACAAGTAATGTTTAACTATATGGCAACATCAGGATCCAACCTTCTCTGGATAGCAGTAACAACCTATAGTGATAAAACAACAAATAGTTTTAGATGAGTCTTAAAAGCTAAAATCAGATCTCAAAATAGGAAATTATCATGTAATTCTGACCTTGAAGTTTCCCAGCTTGTACTGATAAGCCATCTCCTCCCTAAGTTGAGCTTGCTCTTTCATTGCCTGCGCTTGTAAATTATTGCATGCCAACATTACAAAAGAACCTTGCCATTGAAAAAAATGACTAGATATCCTAATAAAACTACAAAAGCTATCCATTTTTGTTTTCTTTCATAATTGGTGTTGTTGACAAGAAAACATGCATAAAGCATCGTGATCACTTTATACCATTGAATTATGCATAGAATAATTAATTATAATGATAATGACTCTATATATATAGTTAGTAGTCAATGTATTAGGGTTGAACAATTTCTAGTGTCAACATCTTGAATTATGGATGTGGACCAATTTTCAGTCATTGAAGTAAATGATAGGAGACACCATTCATGTGAACGTCGTTAGCTTACAACTACCAAATTTAGATACTATTCTGTACTAGTAAGGCATTGAGAAACATGCACCATGTAAAAGAAAAATATAGGCGATCTCCTATATTTTTATAGTTGCTTCTCATTCCTCTCCTTTCATCTTCATCACAGTAACCCTTCTCGTTAATCTCCTATGTTTATAACTAAACTATGTCACATACTTTTCTTAAGTAACAAACTTCTTCATCACTACCTCATTTGAGTTTAGTAACTAATTAGATGATACCTTCAATTCAGATAGGTCGTAGAAACTAATTAGTTTTGTACTTGCTTTTTGTGATAATATTTTGGATAACATGTGTCAAGCATATAATCATATCATTTAAGAATTGAGGTTACTAATAATTTATAAGATTTTTCTTATTTTAGTCTATCAAGATGTATTTTCATATGGTAACACAATTATCAAGAATCATAGAGTGAATGTCAGCATACAACTTTACCAGTAAAAGGTTCACCAAAAAGAAGAGTCAGAAGACAAGCAACTAAAAAATACCAATATAGCTCATAGAAGGAAGGACTACAATATTATATGCATTTTGCAAGTTCCAAAGCCGAGCGAAGGTAACTAATATGTAATTAAACATTCCAAGTCACATTATCTAGCACCAAACCCAGAATAAACAAAAAGCTTAATTATGTACATGTAACACATAGTCAATAAAACAAATGAGACTACAAAAAAGAATAATAATAGGAAAATATATATTAATAAATTGCAGGAACAATTCTAATTTCTTTTTAAACATACCAATTATCGTATATGTTCACTGCTAGCAGAACAGAAAACAACACTACACCAATTGGATTCCCCAACCCCATCATGCTGCTCAGTACATCGTAGTGCTTGAGACCGAAAACTTCAGAAACTGTGGGGATCATCACGGAGATTTGCACACCATAGTAGACACCCAGGAATGCAACTGCAGGGTAAAGGGTTCCATTGACAGCATAGGCAAACAGAAGGTATACAATGAGCATAATTGTCTGCGTGCACGACATCCATGCGGTCCTTGGAACTGTTCTTGTCCTGAAAAACGTCAAAAAACATGGATTAAGAAGTATCACTCCAAAGAAGTATCAATACTTAGTCATCTATTGATATTGTAACTTATGTAGATAAACATTATATGTACAAACAATTTTCTCAGCATGAGTAAGTGTCACTCACCTGACAAAATGTTCTGATACAACTCCTCCACCAAGCCGCCCCAGAAAATTGCAAAAGCTGAAAATTGAAAGCAAGGTGGTGATGTCTTCCTCCCCTCAATAATACCTATTTGGGCTAGATTATTGAGAACAAACATAATTAGTGAGAAAACATCAATCGTTGTAGTTAATGTTGCTGAAAGGAGTAAGGATAATTTTTATAGGAGCCTTAAGAAACAGATTGGAGTCAGACACTTAACTTTCTTCAAATTTGATTGCTTCCTTCTCTTCCTTAAATGAATCTATCCTTTTCACTACTACAAAATTTACCCCAAATAGAGAATAAAGACACTTAACACGTCACCTGAAACGTCAAACATCGCCGAGAAGACGAAGATTCATTGCTGCAACTGAATTTGCTTCACGAAAGTTAGGGTTCCAATGAGATAAGATTGGTGACCCAAAATGATATTACTGAGTAGCGAAATAGAACAAAGGAATTTTGTGCAAAAATGGAGTTAAGGATTGCAGACAATACCTTGTAATTTCACTACCTTCAATGAAATGGGTTAGACGGTACCAAAGACCCAGACAACACGAACAATGCAAACGATGGCGATCCGAATGATGGTGACGCAGACAACGCTGATGACGCAAATGACAACGTAGACCGCAATGCAGACAATGCTGATGACACAAACAGCGAGGCGGACGACGCTGATGACACGAACGATGCACAAGTGTGAGCATCTGCTTGGGACGAACATCATAGTGAGTGTCTGATGAACAACTTGTAATGAGATGTTGGGTGAGCAGAATTAACAAGAATGAGCATTAGTGAGGGATGAACTTGAACAGCGAGCATCAATGAGCAATGAGAGAGACGAAGAGACGAAAGTGATGAACAAGGTGAGGGGATGAACGACTGAACTTTGTTTTACAATAAACTATATACTAAAAACATATTTTTAATAAAAAAATAATTATATAAGATTACATACGAAATTATCTTGTAAATAACATTTTCTTAAATAATTTTTATTTTTTTTAAATGATATTTATTTTCTACGCTAAATGTCGTAGGTAATACTTCGTATGAAAAGTTTCTGTCATGGTTACCTACGAAAATGACGTAGATAATGTATTCTATTGTTACCTAGGAAAATTTTGTAGATAATGTATTCTATTTTCGTAAAATAAAATTATCTATGAACTATATTTCATAGATAAATTCGTAGATAATAAGCATTTTTCTTGTAGTGATAGGACGAGAATTGAAATTCCAATCACTTTTTGGAGTGTCTTCAAAAAATAGAGCATTATTTTTTTTAGAGTCTTATATTGGTTCATAGGATTAAGTGACAACTCATTTCAACACTTATCTTGAAGCATCCTTTAGTGGTGTGACTTCCTCCATTGAACCATAAGTTCTTCCTCTACATTATTTTCTCTTTTCTGCCTTTCAAGTTTTAAATTATTCCCGTCCTTTTTCTATGTTTCGGTCATATTTATATTTCATGTTTTGTTTGTTCATCTTCTCTTCTTGGAAGGAAGTTTTCACACTTGTGTAATTCTACAAATCAAACTCATATCTAGTTGTAAGCTTCTAAGAACTTACATTCTATTTAATTATTTTTGCTCTTGTATTCATTATTTTGTTTTTGTTCTTATGTACAAACTTTAACACATACTGAATGCTCTAGTGCAAAAATAGCTTTCCATAAAATCTTAAATTTTTCTCTTTCCTTCTTCGCGCAACACTCACTTCACACTCACTGCACTTCAGAGTTCGCTCTTCTTGTTTCACTTTCACAATGCCCAATTTTTGTTGTCGTCGTGCCCTAGTGTTGTTGTCGTTGTTGGGCCATGGGTTGCTCTCGCTGTCGTGTCCTAGTGTTGCTCTTGCGTGTCGTTCTTGTCGTTGTTTACACATCTCTATTGTTATGCTCTTATTTTTTCTCTATTTTAGGGTGTTAGGGAAATATTGAGAAGGTCAATCTTGAACCCTAATATCTTACATTACATTTTTTTATTTAAAAAATTCTCAATCAAAGAAAAAAAAATCCAACAAGAAGGCCTGAACCAAAACAAAGAAAACCTCAAATTCCAAAACCTAATATTCTGTCGGAGATGAGAAGACGGGGTGCTGGTCAGGATGAATTCTCCGCGATGTAGTGGCAAGGGGTTTAGGGGCGACGAGCTCAAGCTAGGATGTTTAGGGGCGAAGTTGGAGACACTTAGTCAGACAAGGGTTTTATGGCAGAAGGTGAGTGCGAAGAGTACTCATGGTGGTGAGTAGGAATGTTGAATATAATGGTGCGTACAAGTGCGAGCTTCGACGAAGGTGGCCCCTAATTTGGCAAGCTCTAATACTGGTGAGCTTGCAACATGCTTGAGCGTAGGAGGAACAACCAACGACTAAGGCGAAGGCTAACTAGAAGCTTTAGTGAGGGTTAGGTGGTGGGTCGTGTTGATGCCTTTCATAGGCAACGCTAGCTAGAAGCTCACCGGAATCTGGAAACAGGAACCTAAGGCTTTAATGCTCGTTAGGGCTGACAATGGTGAACAAGTCTAAACAAAGGTGGTTCTGGTGAGGGTTTGATGGACACTAGAGAAGGTGGGTTGGTGCTTATTCTACCCATGGGAGGAGAAGAGAAGGAAGAGTTGAATGGGGAAGACGGAGACCCCTGTGTTAGTGTGTGTTGGTTTTTCTCTTCCCAAGTAGACTTTTTATGGCGGGTCTAGAACAAACATAGAATGTGCATTTTCTATGCCGATTTTTCCAAAACAGGCATAGAAAGTGAAAATTTTCTATATTGCACGTATTTATGCTTGTTCTAGAATCGATATAGAAAATCTTTTTTAATTGACATAAAAAGGTTTTCCTTCCCTAGTGATCATATGGATTAAATTCATGTTTACTGGTCATCATCTTTAAAAATCATGTTGTTCGTATTCTGAATCCTAAAAGTAAAAATGGAAACAAAAATCAATTTTCTTATAATAATCAAGCTAAGACATAAGTTCATACTCATCATTCCATTCGTGATACACTTTTGGAGTATGTTTCAATGAAGTCTTAAGTTGACAGATAATAGCGTAGGAGAAACTTTCAATTATTTGCAAGTTGAGAAAGACAACTTCAATTGTCTTTTCACTGGCCATAAAGATTATTTGTTAATATGTATAATGATTGCATGATTATTCGTACTATCGTATTTAAGTAAAATTATAAGAACCAATACACTAGAATAAAATGATATTTGCTCTCAAATCACTACTTTTGTACACACAATAGTATTAGTTAATGCAATTTTATAGAATTTTATTTATTTCAATGAGTTATTTCTTTGTTTTCATTTTAGTGAGTTGTTTTTATTTTTATCCTCTTCAACTTTTGAAACACATGTTCAATTATTATCATTTCTAAGTAAATGAACCTTAATTTTTATAAATAAAAAAAATATTTTGACCCACTTTTAATCCACCATTCCAATCACCCTTTAATTATCTATCTTGATTATTTTTAGTCGTGTAATATGATAATCTAAGGATAATTGAAATGAAATAATAGATTAAAAACGAGTCAAAATGTCATTATAAAAAAGAAATTATCTACAAGTATTTTCATCTTTTACTCTTTTTTTTTTTCAAAATTTGAAATAGTATTATGCTGTATTATTATGAGTTATCCCTACTTCTAGATCTTCTTTTAACTAATTACATTTTATAGTAAAGTCTGTTTATATATTCATTAACGGTACTTTATCGGGATTTAATAGATCTTTTAGTTTATAAATGTAGGATAAATTTGTAGGAGAGTCTTCCATCATTTGGAGATATTAAGAAAAATAACTTTTTCTTTTTCTTTTCTTTTCCTAGCATGAAATTATATTATCTAAATAACATTAAGAAGCAATATACTAAAACAAAAAGGCTCGTGCTCTGAAATTACTAAACTTGTGTTTGGTTATACCACATTGACAAAAGATGAATGACAATTTTATCTATTTCCTCGTGTGTTTCAATTTATTAGTAAACATTAAGCAATGAAATAAATAATAAATATAAAACATTGAACGGTTTGGACTGAGTTGGTTTTCAACTCCTAAAGCATCGATCAACGGAAGCAAAAAGTATGATTTGATAACAAATAATTATGATGTGAAATAATAAAAGTGATGACAATATTTTTTTTCTATAAATAACATATGAAATATTTTCCATGAAATATATAATAAACTATAATATAGCCTTCACCTTTTATAAGATGTTTCTTAACTTTCATAGTGCATAGAATAAATAAATATATAATTTAGTTGAAGGACAGATCATAACTTATAAAAGTAATTTAAAGAGGAGAAATATATTTAACTTTAATTTTAAATATTCTAAATCTATTTAGAGTACAACATTTATTAAATTTAAATCCTTACTTTTATCATTTAATTTTTTACTATATGAATCATTTTAACTTATTTATTGAAAATTAAAAAATAGCTTCTTTTGTTCCCACACGCTTTATTTGTCATATTCAAGTTAATTAATCATCAGAAAATTAACCATATTAACATATCATATTATATTAATATCTAATAGATCTGCACACAAAAAATAGCATATGAATAAATGACATGATGTTATATATATATATAAAATCCTACTTTATGTTTTATATATATTTTCTGTCTTTTTTAAATTTTCTGTTTTTGTCACCATACCTAAAATGAACACCCAATTAACTCTAAAAATGTTTTTAAAGAAATCTGTTGTAACTTACAATAACCCGCAGTGTAACATTGTTATTAATTATGTAATAATACAACCTAATCTTTTATGACTTTGAAATTATAGTGCAATTACAAAACATTCACTTTAAAATAAATGGAAACTTGTTTGTCTTAACATTGTTTAATAATTATTTAAAATTATGTTCTTTATTTTTTCTTTTTTTTTAATGCAAATTCACAATAACATCAAGAACGTGTAAACTTTACTAACCAATCCCCTTATGCATTCAGAGTTTTTAACGCTGTTACAAAACTTATGCCCACGTGTCGCTATTCTATTGACTGTTCATCACCTTCTATTGAAACCTTGTATCACACGGGAACTATGCATGATGCAGTAGGGGCATTAAGGTATTTTCACCTAGAATCGTAATCATCACATTTCCTTGCTCTCATTACGTGCGTTCACCCGCATAACAAATTTTCGCTCCAACATTATATATTTATATTTACCTGTTTCTCGTGAAACAAACAGTGAAAAGAAAATGTTTTTCAAATCCACTTTCAACAAAAAACCAAAACCTCACTGAAGAACGCTAATGCTCCAACTCTCATCAATTCTTCTTCGCGTTCTTCGTTCCTTTTTCTCTTTCAATTATTCACCGATCGTCTTCTCGGATCGTGTCGATCACCATTTTCGCGTTGCTATTTTTCAACTCTTGATCACATGAAGATGGCGATTGAACGAGTGAGTAGTAGATTCAGTGAAAAAAAATGCTGAATCGCTGCATTGATCATCGATTTTTTTATTTGGCGTGAAGAATCGTGTTTCTAGCTAGTTCATTTTGAAATGCTGAAAGCGACGAGGATGAATGTTGATCAGCGTCAACGTTCTTTGATCGCTGTTTGTTTTGATTTCGCAGAAGAAAACAACGTGAATCGTGTTTATATTTGTTCGTTTTCGAAATTGAAAACGCGAATATTAAACGGAGTTATTTTTCCGACCCATTTAATTCGTTTTCGAGATTTTAGTGAACTATTGTTCATTCGTTTTGCTGCTTCAGAACGATCAGTGTACGAACTTAGCGTTTTGCTAATGCTTTTGTTGGTGATTCAGATTCAGTACCTTCCAGTTCATTAATTGAATTGCATGTTGCTCGATGAAGCAGCAAATCGACATTCTCTGTTCAAGCACTGATAAAACCAGCTTTTGCATTAATTTCGTTTCATGATTGGTCTGTGTCCCCTATTTAATTCTTTACCGTATTAAGAACTGTTTGATTGATAGTTTCACATTCATCATATTAATTCACTTAGCATAATTGGTACTTTTATTTTGTTTTCTCTAATACAAATGATTAATTTATAAGCGCATATATGTGTCTGTTAATTTGTTTTTTTTAAAAGCTTTCCTTATTCTTAATTTTGTTCCGAAGTTTGTCCAAGCCTAATTGTTGATGCTTTGTTTTATTTATTTTATGCGGTGAAATTAATTGTTAGATGTTAGTTACTGTTAATAATGTTGTTGCTGTGTTTTGTGCAGATTGTGGAGCAAAGTCCGTGTGGTTTTGTTGCTGGAACAGATGAAGAAGATATGGTCTCTTTCTTTCTTACCCATTTCACGGTCAAAAAGTATAACACGCGCGCGCATTTTTCTGTTAAATATATATTCATATAAGTCTTTTTTCCATAGTTACGCGATCCTTATGGGATCCTGTGTGCTTAACGAACAATATCGCCGCATGCACGCACGCAATGCAGCGTTGATAAAAAAGATAAATGATTACATTTGCTTTTTTCACGCACGTACATTTTCTCTCTCCTGCAAATATTTAGTATTTTATCATGATAACATTGATAATTGTTTATCTGCGTAACGTGAAATAAAGATTGGTTGGAATTATATTTCTAATAATTTCTCATAATAAAGAAGAACACTTAAATTTATTCTGTTATTATGTGACAATTATGATTATATATTACATGGTTTTGTAGAGGAGTTCGCACTTGAAGAGGCATGAAAAGAGCGATGCCCACGTCGACGAAGATAGAAGCAAAAAGAGCCCATGTTTGGACAAACATGTTCTGCTGTTTCCACCTGCCTCTGAATCAACTAGCGCTATAGGTAACATCCCTTTTTCGGTACAAATAGGTAACTGGCATTTGTGTGGGCCTATTATAAACCTTTTGGTAAGTCTTAAATTGGAAGGGAAATAATTTTCTCTTAGTTTTTTGTTTTCAATAATATTGGTCTTCTATTTGTTATCGAAGATAAGAAATAAATGAAAGAATAATAGCGGTTGATTTTCTTTTTACTGTGGTATTGTTATATAAATATTTTCATTATATATTTTCCGAAGGCACTATAGTAAAAACTGTCGGTATTGCAGGGGCATGGGAGCATTTTAAAGTGGGTCTATTTCATGAAATTGATCACAGCAGGCTCTCACCAATATCCCCAGTGCAACTAAAATCTGTTCGCATTGGAATGGTATTACTATATTACTATATACGTGTATAAAAAGAGAGTTCCTTTTGAACATTGAATAGAAATTCAAAAACATTCTTTTTGGTTTAACGGATAATGTGTGCATTCATTAGGTCAGTGACATAGGGGAGCACTTGGTGTCGTTAAGGTACCCAAGCCTCCAATCACTTCGCATGCACTTCAGCGACCAAAACTTTGGGAAACAGGACGGGAAGACGATCCCTGCACTCGACGAGAAGTACGTGATGGGGATGGACTTCGCCATCAAAGCGCTTTCCAGGAGCATCCCAACGGAGGAATTTGCACAAAGAAGAAACTCTTGGAGCTTCTGGGTCTCTCCTTCTAAAGAAAACATCCAAGACCCCGAGAATCCAACTCTCAATGATGTCGCAAGGAGCCTCATTTCCAAGCAGGGTTCTTGCTGGACTCAGCTCAAGTTCACAGGGATGATGCAGTGGGGAAAACGCCGGCAAGTTCGGTTCTTGGGCCGCCATGAAGAGGCAAAGGTTCAATCTTTACCGGAACCGTGTAAGGGAAAAGTGGCCAGCGTTGAACTCAGAGAAGGAACTAGTGAGAAGAAAAGGAAGAAAGGCGAAGAGGAAGTGGAGGCTACCAAGGAAGAGTCTTTCGGGGATATGAGGATGACGCGTCAATGTAGGCAAAATCATCAAAACGTTAGTAGCAATGGAGATAAAAAATCTAAGAAAGCAAAGAATGACCCCAAGAAGCAACAAATCGTGCTTTACAACAAAAACAAACGGAAAATCTCTATTGGAAGATGGTCTGCTGAGAGGTATATAATAATTTTTATCCAAATGATAGTATTGTAAGCTTAAATCTAGTATAGTAATCAGTTCAATGTTTTCTTGCATGGCTCAAATATAAATTTTTTTGTTGCCTCGCATATGTGAAGGTATATGATGGCAGAGGAGAACATGTTAAAGGTTATGAAAGAAAAAAGAGCTGTGTATGGGAACCCAATATTGAGGCCAGATTTGAGATCAGAAGCACGAAAGTATATTGGTGATACGGGTCTGCTTGATCATTTGCTGAAGCACATGGCTGGAAAAGTGGCACCCGGAGGAGTTGAGAGATTCCGACGGCGACACAATGCTGAGGGCGCAATGGAATACTGGTTAGAGAGTGCTGATCTTGTTGAAATGAGGAAGGAAGCAGGGGTACAAGACCCTTACTGGACTCCGTCCCCTGGATGGAAGCTTGGGGACAGCATTTCACAAGATTACGTTACTGGCAGTGAGCTAAGAGAGATCAAAGAAGAAATACTCAAGTTGAAACAGTAAAGTCAATGTCTTTATTCATTTTTGTTAAATACTTTCTAGGTTATATATTCCTCTGATTCTGAGCTATTACTGGTTACTCATATTGATGTACAGAGATATGCGAGAGCTCGCAATGAAGAAGGGAGAGGAGACATTGGCCATTGAGACTACTCCTAGCTCATGTTTGTCTAGTCTGAATTCGGAGGACTATGGTTCCTTCGCTCCAAAGGAGGTGAAGCACAGTAGTAGTAATAGGGTTATAACTAATTGCTAATGTGAATAGAAATTGGTCCATTGTAGTTACTTAAATGCTATATTGCAGGAGATTTATGCGGAGTTGGTGAGTAAGAAGGCTAAAATAGAGGAACAATTGAAGGAAATTTCACTGACTCTGAGTTGTATGGAGGTAATATAATCATTATCATTTTCATCTTATTTATAGTCCATGGTTTGAATGATTTTGATAGCAAGGAATGTTGCTAATGATTGGTTTCTTTTCCTTAAAATCTACCGGTTGAGTATCATAGACAGATAACAGACGACAAAAGTGTACAAAATCATGCTTGTTAGTTTGTTATTATTTGTTTCCCTGTCCTTTTCACCCGGATTAATTATTGAGAAATGATAGCCAATGAATTACTTGCCAGATAAAAGGAAATAAAATATTGAGAAGTGATAAATGATGGAATCCTTGATGCAGGAGAAACTTAAAATGCTAAAACCAACAATGGTGGAGGAACAAATAATGTCAGAATCGGAAACACCCCAAGCCTGTTTTCCAGGACCAACATCAGTAAACATAGGAGGTGAGACAAGGAAGGAAAAGAAAATCTACAAGAACAGAGTAACAAACTCAGCGGATACACAGATGCAGAAAAACAACAGTGAAGCAGAGAACAAGACAGCAAAAATTGAAAGGCTGAAAAGTGGTTTTCAAATTTGCAAGCCTCAAGGAACCTTTGTGTGGCCAAATATAGGTGTGTCTCCCCATGTTGTGGGCAACCATGATGACCAAACAGTGGTCCCTACGCCACCATCAGCTTCCTCTTCTACCACCTCAGCCCCAAAGCTGATTTTCAAACCTCAGCCTCAGCACCTACCATTACAAATCCTAACCCGTCCTTCTTCCCCAGTTAAGCCACTTGCAGAGAGGCGCCCTGTGAGCACAGCCACACTGACCCATGTCACTGGGCCATTCTCCCCTCATCTTTCTCCTCCATCAGGTACTCCTTTATCCAAAATCACCACCACCATCACTATTAACCTCAATGAGGCCCCTCTCACCCTAGACTAGTGCTGCCTGCATACTTTTTTTTATATATATATTTTAAAGAAACCACACCATTTTGAGTCTCTTGTTGGTATAAATAGATTGAGCAAAAGACTAGGCCAGTTTTTCACTATATTGACAATAGTTTGGAATTGGAAACTCTTTCTGGGTTTATACTATGTATAATTGAAGTTAGATTTTGCAGATGTGCTGTTCAATGAAACTGACTCACACATTAAAATTACCCAAGTCGCTCATGATCTCTGCCTAATTTTTGGAGTAACGTGTCTTTTGCATAAAGTTTTCTCAGGTTTTGTTCAACTGTCTCAATTATTTCTCTATTTTGTTTTTTAAGAAAAAAACATATACTTTCACTGTTGTAGGTCAGCTAAATTTTAGCATCATTACCTTAAAGATAGTACCAAAATTATATATATATATATATATATATATATATATATATATATATATATATATATATATATATATATTTTAATATTTTTTTTATCTCTC
>Ga0214545_1003453_pt1 | contig 30114 bp, 26 predicted proteins | sample CNSS4metaG_FD_160064 | JGI IMG/M metagenome (GOLD analysis project Ga0214545, IMG submission 160064) | Root nodule microbial communities from cowpea collected in UCLA plant growth center, Los Angeles, California, USA - CNSS4 | ecosystem: Host-associated > Plants > Roots > Nodule | place: USA...
CACAGTTCCTTGCCCATCGTGCGCACAACGCATGCAATCACCATACTAAGGACTCCTCGCCCAATAGTAGCCGACGGGAACTCATCTAGTTCCATGCCCATCATGCGTTCCACCACTCAAGCACGTCCCAGACCTCTATTGGACTTAGTCCATCAACCCAAGCATAAAAGAAATGAACTTAGTCCCTCGAGTTCACTAATCAAGCAAAAGAAGATAATTGTACAGCCACACAAACCGCCTGGTACCGCTTAGACACCGCTAGGCGGATACTGGCAGAAAACTGCCCGGCGGTCACACTCCCACCGCCAGGCGCTGCGGCTCAGATTGGACCCGAAATTCTCCGTCACCACCTGGCGGACACCACCCTGCCGCTAGGCGCCTAGCGCTAACAGTGGCCACTGCCACTTGTCTTTCACTCTACCGCCAGGCGGTTCACCTCGCGCCGCCAGGCGCTATACCAGTAGCGCAATGCTACTGGTTTTTAGCACTTTTTACAGGTCTTAGTAGACCCACATTTACATAATATTTCCATCACTCATTCATTCATAACTTTACAAGACGTAAAATCAAACTAGAATGTAATATGTACAATTAGCTAAACCCGAATCTCAATCCTCTCATCTCGATATGCCTCGCATAATACAGTACAAGAGCATGCCCTATGGTGTAACTAGTAAGCTCATCACTCACCACAATACAAAGTACAGTTTGAAGTACTCTTCTCTAATTGCACTTGCACCTAAGTCATACCACAAATAAATCCTTAGTCCTCCTATGTTAGTATGTTCACTTAATTCATGAAAAGAGATTTACTGACTTTTAACCCAAATCTTCCAGAAATTCCCCCCCTGTGACTCTCCATAACACATTTTTCAGCAACATCACCAAGACGTTCTCCCCTTTGATGCGTCGCCTGGCGGTCACCCAAGTGCCGCCAGGCGGTTCATACCAGTTTCGTACACTGCCACATTTTCCAGCATTCACAGTGTTCACCACTAACCCAAATTCCTTTTGCATTAATTCTAACATATTTCCACCTCCACACAACAACCAACATTCATATCCTAATCACATTAATGTCTATTTTCAATCAACAAAACTCACCATCGCGATCAACCATGTTTTCCAATTCTAATTCGTCATGAACCCTAAATTCCCAATTCCATTATAATTCATGTATTAATCCACCAATTATAAATTTTACAATCAACAATCCATCAAATCAGTTATATTCAAATCTCCAGATTCTCCCCGAACCTCGCACACCACAAAAATACCAAGAATCATAAGAAACTGGGTAACCCAGTTCGTGTCGCCTAGCGGGCTACCCTTAGCCGCCAGGCGGTGCATATCAAAACCCAGAAAATAAGCGCTGGTGGCATGAGCAGCCTGGCGGTCCTTCAACTCCGCCAGGCGGTTTCTGGAATTTTTCCAGAAACACAGAAAAGAAAAGTGAATCATCAATTTACACATTCCATTTAGTCCAGAAAAAAAACACGAACGACATATACATATATATATACAAGCAAAACAACTCCCCTAACCTGGATTAAAGCTTTCCCCGATATTCTTCTACTTCTTTCCTTGAACTCCAATTGATCTCCCTAGCCTTCTCTCAATTCAGCCCCCACTGATCCACCCACACTCTTAGTTCCTCACTGAATTTCGCACTCTCTGTCTACCTCACAATACCCTCTGCAGAAAACTTTCTTTTCCCTCACAATTAGGCTCTTTAGTGGTGTTTTAATGGTGAGTTAAAACCTTAAACGAAAAATTGCATTAAGAGGGGAAAATGACCATTCAAACTCACTAATTGGCTTTCTTTTCCCTCACAATTAGGCTCTTTAGTGGTGTTTTAATGGTGAGTTAAAACCTTAAACGAAAAACTGCATTAAGAGGGGAAAATGACCTTTCAAACTCACTAATTGGCTTGCTTTCCAGCTTCCCCTAACTGATACTCCTGCTAGGCTTTTCCTTAACCCTTCAACTTCAAATCAAAACCTAAAATGGCAAAAATGAAGTTTCCTTTGGGTCTTTCAAGGTTTGAACCCACATCCATGCATAAGCCAACTCAATGCCTAACCAATGCAACCAATTCATATTTCATACTAACCAATACAATTCAATAATCATAAAACCCACAACACGTTTTAATATACACAAAAATAATACAAATTTAATAACACACAAAAAAATAACATACATAGGACTTGAACCCAAGTCCTTTCACACAATTGAAGTACTCTCAACCACATGAGCTAGTACTTTTCCATGTCATACACTCCGCATTTATTACTTTAAAGGTTCCCCTTACCCACATTTATCCACTTAATTACTTAATTAATTATTTAATTTTTTTCCCGGGTCTTACACATATCACCTTTCAGCTTTCCCAAAGAAATGTGTTTGTTCTTAAAAAAAGGTTTATACATTTTTTAGGTTTTAAAAATGTTTTTACAATCTCCGTAACAACAAAATTTTCGACCTCGAAAACTCACTTACCAGGAGAAAGATGAGGGTAAGAATTTGCCATATTCTCTTCTAACTCCAATGTGGTATCTCTGGTTTTAGAATCCCGTAACACTTTGGCTAGACTAATAGACTTCCCTTTAAGTTGCTTAGTATAATGCTCGATTATTCTTATTGGTTATGCCTCTACAAATAAAGTTTCCTTCACTTGAACCTCATCCACCTCTAACACATGAGTGAGATTAGGCACATACCTCCTCAGTTGGGATACATGAAACACATTGTGTAGCTTTGATAGCTGGGGATGAAAAGTAATCTCATAAGTTATTGGACCTATCTTCCGCAAGATCTGATAGGGTCTAATAAACTTAGAGAGATTTTGAGATCTGATAGCCCTTCCCACACTAGTGTTTGGGGTCACCCTTAGAAAAATATGATCTCCAACATCTTTGATCTGCATACACTTTTTTTGCTTTGTGAGGCTCCCTTCTTGTCTTGTATTTGCTATACTTTCTCTATTGCTTTCCTACGCAAATATGGCCCAACCAACAAGGCTTCCCCGTCTTGGTACCAACAAAGTGGTGTTCTACATCTCCTTCCATATAATTCCTCATACGACGTCATTCTAATACTAGCATGATGAATGTTGCTATAAGTAATCTCTACAATTGGTAACATTTCATTCCAGCTTCCAAGATGGTCTAACATTCACGACTTCAACTTATCTTCAAGACACTAGATAGTTCTATCAGATTTCCCATCTATTTGAGAATGATAGTCAGAACTCATCCTTAATTGACTCCCTAAAACATCTTGTAACGTCTTCCAAAACTAAGAAGTGAATCTAGGATCCCTGTCTGAAACAGAACTTTATGGCACCTCGTGAAACTTCATTACCTCATTGATGTATAGTATAGCTAGCTTATACATAGGCATCCTAAGGTTCACTAGCAAAAAATGAGCACTCTTCGTTAACATATCCATTACCACCCAGATTACATCATTACTTCTCATAGTTTGTGGCAAATGGGTAACAAAGTTCATAATAATACTATTTCATTTTCACTTAGGCACCTCCAACTACTGCAACATACCACCTGGCCTTTGATGCTTCACTTTAGCTTTTTGGCAGATTAAACAAGTTGTAACTTACTCTGTCATATCCCTCTTCATCCTCAGCCACTAGAAAACTTCCTTAAGATCATGATACATCTTAGCCATGCCAAGGTGCATGTTAAGTGGACTCTTGTGCCCTTCATCCAACACCAATCTCTTCAACTCCACATAATTAGGCATACACACTCAAATTTTAAATCTCAGAACCCTTTTGGTGCCTCCAACATGAACTCAGCTTGCTCTATTCCCAACAGACTTGTTTTTTTCTTCAATCTGGGATCCAACAACTACTTTTCTTTGACTTGCTCTAGGAAAACACTTGATATAGTCAAATGACCACATCTAATGTTATCCACCCCAAACTCCACATACAAACTCAAATCTTTCAACTTTTCCACTAACTTCATCTCTTTCATCATCAAAGAAGACATTTGCACAATTTTCCTGCTTAAGGCGTCTACCACCACATTGGCTTTCCCCGAATAATATAACAATTCAAAGTCATAGTACTTCAAGAACTTCATCCATCTCCGTTGCCTCATATTTAAATCCTTCTAATTAAACAAATAGTTCAAATTTTTATGATCATTGAACACTTGGAACTAGGCTCCATACAGATAATGCATCCAAGTCTTTAAGGCAAAAACCACTACAGCTAACTCCACGTCATGAGTAGGGTAATTTCTCCCATGAGTCTTCAACTTCCTTGAAGCATAGGCTACCACTCTCCTTTCTTGCATGAGTTCATCCCAATCCCTGATATGAGGCATCACAATAAACAATAAAAGACTTACTTGTTTCAAGAATTACCAAAACTGGTGCACTTGACAACCTCCTCTTGAGTTCTTGAAAACTCTTTTCACATTTGTCCAAGCAAACAATTAGTCTTTACGAGTTAACTATGTCAAGGGTGCTACTATCTTGGACTATCCTTCAATGAATCTCCTATAGTAACCAATTAAAACTACAAAACTTTATATCTCAAATGCATTATATCTTTGTCAATATCACAAAAACAAGAAGAACCTTCCTTCAACTCCCTCAAAACTTGTTGTGCAAACAACACCTTCAACTCTCCCGAGTCTGTAAATAACACTATTCTTTTCTCACAGTCTATAAGAACATGATTCAAAGATAACCAATCCATTCCTAATATGATATCCATATCTTGTAGAGGTAAACTAGTCAAACTAATCTTAAACATGCATCCCTCTACAATTATAGGGCACACAACACACACTAAGGACACAAACACAACATCAGAGGTTGGATTCGATACACTGAGGTCATACTACAACTCTTCGACTGGCAAACCCAACTCCATCACACAAACCTTTGACACAAAAGAATGTGTTGCCCCATAATCAAACAACACACGCATATTCCTACCACCAACCAAACACATACCAAAAACCAAGTTACCTTCCCTTGAAGATTTTGCACCAGATACTGCATAAACTCTATTCGTAACTTGGGATCTAGCACTTCCCCTACTTCTTTGTTGATGTTGAACTGCCCTTGCAAGTGCTCACAATCTCCTTGTGTTTGGACTATCCTTACCATGATGCCCCATCTAGCCCAAACATTTTCAACTTTTATAATACATCGTCTAAGGGCACTCACGCATGGCATGTGGTCCTCCACACATGTAGAATCACAGACTCCTTTGTTGTTGTTGATGAGAAGGATTTGCAAACATGTGAGGTTGTGGTCCCAATTAAGGGTTATCCTTCTCTTCCTTCTTGGGCTTACTCCTAAAGGGTCCTACTATTAGAGTCTTCTACACCATATCTTATGCCTCTAACCTCTAAAAAATTGGTGCCTTCTCTATTAAAGCTGGGAATTGTTTAACAAAGAGGGGTACCACCAGCTTCTTGATTGCTGACTTAAGCCCATTCTCAAATTTCATGCACCTTAATTCTTCATTTAGGGGTAAGTGTAGAAACGAACCAGGTGTTTAAACCTCTTCACATATTTTGCCACGGTCATATATCCTTGTGTCAGTTGTAAGAAATTCACCTCCTTAAAGTATCTAACACTTTTTGGGAAGTACTCCTCCAGAAACTTCTTTTTGAAACCTTCTAAGAGATAGCCTCTCCATTTCTCTAATAATCAACTTCATGTTTGCCCACGAATGTTCAGCTTTACCTGATAGCATATACATGGTATAATCAAGTCTATTATTCTCGAGGCATCTCTTAACATCGAACACCCTCTCCAAATTCTTCATCCCCTGATTTGCCTCCTCTAGGGTAGCCTTCCCATCAAATTGCTTAGGACTATGTCGCAGAAAGTCCTCTAAACTCCACTCAAGAAGTTGTGAGCTTCGAGGTTAAGAAGCCTCAGTTATGGCCATGTTACCTCCAACTGTTGCAAAGCAACAATATGGTTTTATCGAGAGTCTTCAACTGTTAGCCTCGCAGTCTCCATTTGCAACAAAGCAGCATGGTGTTGTTATGCAATGATTGCACTATGCTGCTACAAAGATAGAATGGAACTTACTCTATTCAAGGTTTCGATTGGTGGATTTCATGTAGTCTTTTGTAGTGAATCCAAATGTAGCCTCTAATCAAAGAGAATGTGAGTGTCTTAGTTTTGACTTGGGGAAGAAAAACATATTGGTTGAGGGATGAACATCTCTTTATTCATTTTTCCTGTTTTTGTTCTTAAAAAAAGTTTGTACATTTTCAAGTTTTAAAAGGTTTTTACAAATTCTTCTCAAATTTTTATACTTTTAATCTTTACTTTTTTAACAAAAAAATTGTTTTTTTAATCTCTACCGAAAAAATTGAACCATATCTTTTATGATAAATGCTGCTACCAAAAAAACGTAAATAAACAAACATTTTTTTTTCTGACACTAAAACATGGTTCGGCCTACTTAGCATGTGAGAAAAGAATAAAAATACATGTTGTAATAGTGATCACAATATATACCTTTTTCTGAAAATCTAAATTGAATTTAAATCGGTTAATCTTGTATTTGATAAGAAATTTCTCTATTTTAAAAATATTTGAAAACATTGAAATCAAATCTTTAATTTTTTTTTATTTTTTAAATATTTGTGTTCATATAAGACAATTGTAATTTATTCAATTTTCATCTTTTATATAACCAAGTATTTTAATTACTATCAGATATAAAAAAGATTTAAATATTAAAAATAGGTAGTAGTTAAAAAACATCAATATTAATAATATTTTTAATCAATTTTGGTTCATATTTTTTCTTTATGAAAGTTGGTAATAGAAAATGACATTGATAAAAGTTAATTTTACAATAATATCGTTAGTTGGGGTTTTCTCAAGGAAATGTAAACTAGAAAATTCTCCCAAGTATTGACGAGAAAAATCTAAGTCAATATTGGCGGAAAATGGTTCCAATCAACGTTAAAAGATTCTAACAAATTATTAATAGATAATAACATCAGTATCATTCATAATAAAACAATCATTATAGACATTGGAAAAAGAAAAGTATGATAGACGTCAAAAAGAAGAAATCTAGTTCATACTATCATAAAACTAGTCTTCCTAATATTGACCGATGAAAAATTGAATAATGTTGGGTGAGAAATGGCAACGATCTACCAAAAATAACAAAAAAAAATGTAATCCTAATTAACTCTTATTAATATCAATAAAGAAAAACTTAGTCGATATCAACTAAAAAATATTTCTTCCGGTGTGGGTAAGCAAATCCTAATTTAACGTTAGTTAGAAAAATCCTAAAACATTAATCAAGAAATAATCCCGACCAACATTGCTGAGAAAATGACTAATTGATATTATTTAGTAGTTAAATTTAAAAATTTATTATTTTAATTTTTTATTTATAATATGTAAGTTATTTTAGTTATTAATAACTTTTAATTTATAATTTAGTATCTAAATTTATTATTATAATAATTAATTATTTTTTATCATTAAAATTATCATTATATAGTATATAAACATTATTCGATATGTCTCATTTGTAATCCCTAATTTTACATGCAAGTGACATTAAAAAAAAAAAAACTAAAGAATTTTTTATTCTTAAGAACTGAATGCATATACCAAAAAATTTACAACAGCTCACACGTGCGATTTAACGAATTGAATTAAAATTTGTGGGTATTAATTAATTGATGACAGAAACTGAAAGGATTAAGATGAGTGTTGGTCATAAGCAAATCGCAAACGTGAGCGTATAGATAAACAAAATGAGTTTGAGTGATGCTACTTTGACCCGTTTGGATAAGTTTCTTTTTTGTCGTGCTTCTGCTAATATTTCGAATTCAAGAACAAACAAAGACTAAGTAGTGCGACCTATCTCTACAAGTTGACAAGAATTTACTTTTCAAATCTTTAGGCAACAATAATCAATATCAATATGACGAAGGAACCATTCTGTCTTGGAATAATTGTTTGTAATCAGATTCTCCAAAACAACTTCGAGATCAATAAAAAATAAAAGAATGAAGAAAACTAATTTTTGTGTATATAAATTGGTTTGTAAACAATTTCTTATTAATTTTCCAACTTTTTATTTTTTATTTTTGTATAGTTAATTTTAACTTGTAAAAATTAGTTTCATTTTTCTTTCTATTTTTCTCTTATAACAAGTTTCTATAATGTTTGTCCAAACCAATGTAAGTTATCTGAAAAAAAAAATTGTAAAAATTATTAAATCAACATGTAAGGTTTCAAATAAACAAAAGTACTCATGTATGTTTATAATCTGATGCATCAATGAGTTTGTATTTAATTAAATTGATACAGTTTGTTAATTTAATTTAATTGACCAAATCAATTAATGGGTTTTATTAAATTACGTTTTAAGGTATCCATTTATTTGAATTAAAATTATGAAAATGCTATTTGAAGTCAATTATGATAAATTTTGTTAGTCACCAAAATGACCAAAATTTTAAAGTTTTTATGATTTCAAATTATTAATGTTTTTATTTCGATTACCATTGTATGAATGTTAATTTATGAATAATTGATTTATGAGTTAATTGAAGTTCATTATTATAAGGCATTTCAGAATCACCTAAAGGTTGATTAGTTGTTCTTATAATTAATGACCATGATTGTAGATAATTTTGTATGCGTCACTAGTTTTATTTATATACCCAAAGGTAGTAGGTGATTTTAGTTGATGAATATTTTAATTATCAATAATGTTATATTATGATTAGCATCATTATGTTTATGTTTGTGTATTAGTGGATCTCTCAAAGAAGAACATTAGTATGCATAGAATGATTGTTTATGTCTAAATTTGTATTTACGTTTAGTTTTATGACTCAAAGCATTAATGTTAGGCATGTGTTAATTGTAGTCTTTATTCTAGTATCTTTACACTCGCACACTACGTCTGTCTCAGTGTTTAATGGGTTGAATTTCCCTGACTAGAGTGAACAAGTCCAATTTCACTTAGGTGTGTTAGATCTTGATTTGGTTTTTGAAGTTGAAAAGTCGACTACTATCACGGATGTCAGTAGCAATGAAGAGAAAGCCCATTACAAATCTTGGGAAAGGTCAAACAAACTTAGCTTAATGTTTATGACAATGACCATAGTAGGCAATATTAAGTCAAATCTCCCCAAAATCAATAACGCAAAAGAATTTATGAAATTTGTGGAAGAGCGCTCCCAAACTATTGATAAATTTCTCGCTGGGACATTGATGAGTACATTGACCACCATGAAGTTTGATAGTTCGCGTACTATGCATGAGCATGTGATCGAGATGACAAATATCACAACAAGACTTAAGTCTTTAGGAATGGCAGTGGATGAAGGTTTTCTTGTGCAGTTCATTCTAAACTCATTATCGTCTGAGTATGGTCCGTTTCAAATGAACTAAAACACGGTGAAAGACAAGTGGAATGTGCATGAATTGCACAGTATGCTAGTTAAGGAGGAGACCTGACTAAAGAACTTAGGAAGCCACTCAATTCAGTATATGAAGAATCAAGAAGTTGGAAAGAAAGTTGTTAAGAAACATGGAAAGGGTAAAGGACCACTGAAGATTGACGAGTCCTCAACCAAAATCTAGAAGAAAAATGACAAATGTCATTTTTGCGGGAAGTCTAGACATTTCTAGAAGGACTGCATAAAGCGTAGAGCTTGGTTTAAAAAGAAAGGTGAGCATAATGCTTACGTATATTTTGAATCAAACTTAACTGAAGTTTCCCATAATTAATGGTGGATTGATTCTAGATGTACGACTCATGTTTCTAATGTGATGCAAGGATTTCTTACAACCTGAACCATAATCCCAAATGAGAAGTTTGTCTTCATGGGATATAAAGAGAAAGTTCCAATGGAAGTGATCGGAACTTATCGTCTAATCCTCGACACTGGATATCTCTTAGACCTTATGGATACTTTTTATGTACCTAGTATCACTAGGAATTTAATTTCTTTGTCTAAGTTTGATGTTGCTGGATACTCTTTTAAGTTTTGGAATGCTTGTTTCAGTTTGTTTAAGCGTACTTTTATGATTGGATCTGGTACACTTTATGATGGTTTATGTAAATTGAATTTGGATAATTTATATGTTGAAACTCTTATGACTTTGCATCATAATGTTGGCACTAAATGTAGTTTAGTGGATGAATGATCTGCTTACTTGTGGTATAAGCGTTTGGGACATATTTTCAAAGAAAGAATGCAAAGATTAGTAAAGAATGAAATCCTTCCAGATTTAGATTTTACAGATCTGAATGTATGTGTGAATTGTATTAAAGGCAAACAAACAAAACACACAAAGAAAAAAGCCACGAGAAGCACTCAGCTTCTTGAAATCATACACACTGATATATGTGGTCTGTTTGATGTAAATTCTTTCAATAAAGAGAAGTATTTCATCACCTTTATTGATGATTTTTTGCGTTATGAACATGTCTACCTACTACATGAGAAATCTCAATCAGTGAATGTCATGCATTAGGTAGACATGTCCAGTGTCGAGGATTAGACGATAAGTCCCGATCACTTCCACTAGAAATTTCTCTTTATTGCCCATGAAGACAAACCTTCTTATTTGGGATTATGGTTCAAGTTGTAAGAAATCCCTACATCACATTAGAGACATGAGTCGTACATCTAGAATCAATCCACCACGTATTGTGGGAAACTTCAGTTAAATTTGATTCAAAACATATGTAAGCATTATGCTCACCTTTCTTTTCAAACCAAGCTCTACGCTTTATGCAGTCCTTCTGGAAATGTCCAGACTTCTTGTAGAAATGACATTTGTCATTTTTCTTCTAGATTTTGGTTGAGGACTCGTCAATCTTTAGTGCTCCTTTACCTTTTCCATGTTTCTTAGCAACTTTCCTTCCAACTCCTTGATTCTTCATATACTTAATATAATGGCTTCCTAAGTTCTTCAGTCGGGTCTCCTCCTAAACTAGCATATTGTGCAGTTCAAGCATATTCCACTTGTCTTTCATGGTGTTGTAGTTCATTTGAAACGGACCATACTCATACCGTAATGAGTTTAGAATGAACTACACGAAAAAACCTTCATCTATTTCCATTCCTAGAGACTTAAGTCTTGTTTCGATATTTGTCATCTCAATCACATACTTGTGCATTGTACGTGAACCGTCAAATTGGGAGCGCGAGATTTATCAACAGTTTGTGAATGCTCTTCCACAAATTTCATAAATTCTTTTGTGTTATCGGGTTTTGGGGAAAGCTGACTTAATATTGTTTGCTATGCTCATTCTCATAAACAGTAAGCTAAGTCTATTTGACATTTCCCAAGCTTTGTAATGGGCTTTCTCTTCATTGCTACTGGCATCCGTGATAACAGCCGACTTTTCAACTTGAAAAGCTAGATCAAGATCCAACACACCTATGTGAAATTGGACTTGTTCACTCTAGTCAGAGAAATTCAACCCATTAAAAACTGAAATAAACGTAGCATGCGAGTGTATAGATACCAGAACAAAGATTGTAATTAACACATACCTAACATTAATGCTTTGAGTCATAAAACTAAACATAAATACAGATTCAGACATAAACAATCATTCTATGCATACTAATGTTCTCCTTTAAGAGATCCACTAATACACAAACATAAACATAATGATGCTAATCATATTATAACATTATTGATAATTAAAATATGCATAAACTAGAATTAGCTACTACCTTTGGGTATATAAATAAAACTAGTGACACATGCAAAATTATCTACAATCATGCTCATTAATTATGAGAACAATTAATCAACCTTTAGACGATCCTTAAATGCCTTATAATGTAATAACTTCAATTAACCCATGAATCAATTATTCATAAGTTAGCATCCATATTATGGGTAATTGAGATAAAAACATTAATAATTTGAAATCACAAAAAACTTTAAATTTTTTGCCACTTTAGTGACTAATCAAATTTATCATAATTGATTTCAAATAGCATTTTCATAATTTTAATTCAAATAAATCGGTGCCATAAAATGTAATTTAATAAAACTCATTAATTGATTTGATCAATTAAATTAAATCAATAAATTGCATCCATTTAATTAAATACAAACTCATTGATGCACCACCAGATTATAAACATACATCAGTGCTTTTGTTTATTTGAAACCTTACATAAGTGAAAAAAAAGGGCCATTAATTCAGTTCCAATTGGAATTGACATGTAATAATCACAAGGTGTAGACAATGCATGAAGAGAAAACAATATTTCCAATTACATAAGCATTTTATTCAATTAAATATGATGCACCTTGTTTCACGTCATCCAAAATATTAGAATGAAAAACGTAACAGCGGAAAACATGAATCAATTTAAGTCAAGGCATGGCATAAGGACATTTTCGAATTCAATTCAAGGCAACGGAAAACACTCATCAGCAGCAGAAAACACTCATCATTAAAAGAATGAATTTACATTCACAGCAAGTGAAAGAACGGTAAAACCCTTAAATTTCTTAATTAGGGTTCATAAAAAAAATTTGGGGATAAATTCAAATTCGGGTTTATAACATTAGGAAAAAACATCATAAAGGAGAAACATTACATAATTGGAGAATCATAAATCCTACAACATAGGCTCTGATATCACATGTAAAAATTATTAAGTATCTTTAAGATTTAGGATTCTCACATAATAAAACGTAATAGAGCACTAACCTTGATCCATGAGAGATCTTGTAAAAATGCGTTCTTCACTTTGTAATTTTTGTGTGTTCTTCAACCACCGTTTCCCAATCTATCTCTTTGTCTTTCTTTTCTCTTCTCACACGTTCTTAATGGATTACTATGAAAAAAACCTTATGGCCAAAGACAGAACCTCAGTCCCTTTTATAAACCAACGTCCATCAAGTTGTTTTTTATTTTATCTTTATTTTCTTTTATTATCACTTCCCATAATAATAACCAATAGGTCTTTAAATTTTATTAAATCACAATTAAGTTCATCATAATATTTCAAATGAGTCACTAATAGAATTAATTTGTGAATTAATTCTAACAAGTACACCAAATTCTATATATCATGGAACAATTACTTGTACATTAGAAGTGTTTTATAGTATAATAACACCATAGTAAATGTCTTCTTTGTTTAATTTAAGATTGAAGCGAGTTCGCAAGTAAATGTTAGAGATTTTAGGTGTGAATTTGCGTCCAAAATTAATAATAAACAATATATAAAAAAATACTTGCAAATTTGTTGTCTAAACTTCTGAATTAAATTTTAGGTTAAATTACTTTTGGTCCTTCTATTTGTCAAGTAATATTAGTTTGGTCCTCAAGTTTTTTTTTTTAATTTTGTCCTCATTTTCTTAAAAATGATTTAATTTAGCATTTACCATTAGTTTGACCAGACGTTGTTAAAGTCAACGCCACGTGTCAATTTCTGGTTTTTTTATTTTTTTTTAATTCTTTTTTAATTTTTTTTTTTAATTTTTTGCACATCTCACTTCACAGTTGTATCACGTGTCAAAATGATTCAATTTAGTCCCTATAAAAACACTTGAGGACCAAACTGATATTACTTCACAAATAGAATGATCAAAAGAGTAATTTAATCTAAATTTTATTATCAGTAAAAATTTATGTATATTAATAAAGAACACTTTGGGTGCTCTAATCATTTTACAAAGAATATATATTAAGTTCTTTTACTATATATCCAAAGGGATTTGTTAAGATCACAATTTACGTACCAAAACTCTATTAATTTCCATATATCTTCCACAAAAACTTCTACTCAACAAATATAACTAGAAGGAATACCTCGGTGATGAAGGTATTACTTCACTCTAGACTATTTTATTTAAATAGATAGCATAATGGGTCCATCCCTGCTAGATTGCGTGACAATGCTCTTACTACTTTTCTTTACAAGACAAACCCGTCACCAAACAATCCCATTAATCCTTTCAATATTGTCATGGTTATCATTAAGCTCAATCCCGCAACAAGCCATATATTGTTGTATGCATTGCCTCATTGCATCCTTTAAATATAGATCAACTTTCTACTTGTACTATGCAACCTTAGCGACATACATATGAACTCAATAGCCAAAAATATAAAGTGGTTCTAGCATAGATAGTAAGCTGAAGATCGCACCTGCAAACACAAAAACCACTATGGACTGAAAGGTCTAGGTTATAGATAAAAGATTCTCTACAACTATCCTATTATTCTCCCTAACTCAAATGGTCCCCGTCTTATGGCTCTAAAACAAAGTATGGGGCAAAGACATCAATCAAATAAAGAGAAGTTTACATTTTTATTTTTATGTTTCAAGCATGCCCATACTCTCACTTGGACCATACTGAATATTTCTTCTGGATCTGGTACAACATTCCTAAATAATCTGATTCCTTTGGTTCCACAACATCCACACTATAGCAATTCACACCCCCTTCCATAACATATTTCCTTTATGGTTTAGATCCAAAGATGAAAGTGTTGAAAATGTGCTTGAACCTGATTATGGCTTACCTCCAAAATCCCTATCCAATTATTACACATATTCCATACTTTGGTAGCCACTTTGCAAGTACAGAATAGGTGGCTAATGGTCTCGTCCTACTCACCGCACATACCACAACTAACATTGTTGAAGATGATCCTTATAAGCCTTAAGTTAAGCTTTATGTAACATCTCAACCGGATATTACGGATTTAATTCATATCATAAAGAAAATATAAATAACTTCATTTGATAAAACATCATTTCCGAAAAACGCGGGAAATTTAAAACATTTAATACCTCAGAATTTATTACAAAAAAAAATCATAATTATAACTCCAATTACAAAACTCAAGTCTGATAATGTAATAGATTACAACTGATTCAAAAACATATTAAAACTTTGATAAATTCCCAAGCTAGCACACGCTCTGAGCCTATGCCTCACTAGAACCACCTGCAATATCATCTGCTCTCGTGTACCGTGTACACGATCATCGCCAAACACAAACAAATAGGGTGAGCTAATATCAAACAATCATATGTATATAAAATAATTATATATCTAATTAATTATACCAAAGAAAATTCCCTTCCTTCAGCCCACATGGCCACAACCATGTTTTGATATCATAAGCACATAAAAGGAAATCCACCCTTTGATCTCACATGGCCACAACCATGATTTGATATCCAAAAACATCAAAGGAATCTCATATTTTCCTTCCACATGGCCACAACCATGTTGACCGTGTTCTACATCTTCTTGTGAGTACCTCAACATGTCTTGTTGTCATACCTTTCGGCCACAACCAATAGAGCACGTGCAGGAAACCATGCTACGAATCACACACCGTAACGCCAGGTGGAGTTCTCAATACGAACATAGTCCGTAACGTTCCAAGACTACCAAACTTGTCAGCTATTTACTGAGGAGGGCAATCTATCTGGACCCATCCGTACTGGACATAACCAGCACACTCACACCGACAACACTCGCCAACCGGAGCCACAACTCAAGAGTTCCTCGTGTTCATCCGCTATCTTGAGCCACAACTCAAGGGACGTCATTCCGAGTCACAACTCAGAGAATGCCACGTGCTTAACCCCTATCTCGAGCCACAACTCAAGAGACGTCATTCCAAGTCAACTCAGACAATGCCACGTGCTTAACCCTTATTCTGAGCCACAACTCAAGGAACACCAACAAGCTTACCTTTGAGATCTCTTAGAATCCTTGTAGACAACGCATCACGAATCAAACATAAACCAAACTAATACAACATTAGCATTATCGATTTCCTTGAAACACACCATTGTACTCTTCTTTGTTTAGGCTAAAAGCCTTCGTCCAAACACCTAAGCCTATCTCGCTTAAGCTAAGCTCACTCGCATGAGCGAGCACGTTGCACAACAGTAGTTCACGAACTCTCGCTTGAGCGAGCTCCTTCTCGCTTGGGCGAGACCATCCTTCGCCCAGAACTAATGTGCCTCCCCTAAGCGGTGAGTTTAAACAGAGCCCATCATCCATCGAATCCTCACTTAGGCGAGGGTCTCTTATCTGAGCGAGACGCGCTTTCACCCAAGACAAGGCTTTACGCCTAAGCGAGATGCTCAAGCAAAAGCTCCCAACACTTTCGACTTCTCGCTTAGGCGAGGCACACTCGCTTAAGCGAGATGGCCTGTCGCCCAAGACCAAAACTCTCCGCTCAAGCGAGACGCTCGAGTAGAAACAAACTCGATTCTCTACTAATCTCGCCTAGGCGAGCCTGGCTCGCTTGAGCGAGAATTGTAGAATTTTGCACTGTTACGCAAACAGACACCAATAAACATGCCCAATTCACATCCCAAAATCAATAACCAGCAATTGAAAAATATGCACAACACATATGGCATAATTTAGACTCAACTAATCACCAAATTTGGAATTTAAACCATAAACATCATATATAGTACCAAACTCATCATATTCATATAGAGGCATTATACATTATTCATACAATATCAAGAAACCAATCATTCCCAAATCACAATAAACTAAGCATAGAATTCATGGCATAAAATCATTAAAATCATGCGCATAAAACAACAACACGAAAAAATCCTCCTAACTCACTCTAAATTTTCGCACACATTACATAGCTCTCAGAAAACTCAAGGCCATTATTAGTTGGTTCACCAGGGTTCAAACCCATACCCTCCAATATCAAATCAAGTGCCCAACCAATTCAGCCAATGCATGTTTCGTGACAATTCCTATAAATATAGGGTTACATTATCACTCTACATGATCAATCATATTATAAAAAAAATAATAGTAAATCAAACAACACATAATTGGCACATATAGGACTCGAACCCAAGTCCTTTCAATTTAACCAAGTACTCTCAACTACTTGAGCTAGCACTTATCCACGTCACATTAATCAATATTAAATGCCATAAAGGCTCCAACTACCCATATTTATTAATTAATTATTTAATAAATTAATTAAATTCCACGGGTCTTACACTTTGTAGGTACTCAATTTGAGAAAACTTGCCTCACAAAGAACTTTGTAAAAAGGATTACATTTACTCTCCAAAGACAAACAAGAAAATGTTGTTGATCTGCAACACATACACCTTGCAAATTTTTATATACTGATTTAACTGTATATACCTTATCATCCCCATCATTCCACGTCCAACTATAATTTCTTACCTTATCAATAGTTATCCTATCAATGTCATTCAAGAACATTTCAATTTGAGGTCTGTCCCATTCAAACCAATCTCTTCTCCAAGGTATATTCCATTCCCACATATCATTGTCTCACTTCCCACATTCGCATATTGTTTGATATTTTATATTTGAGTTTGCATATATCCTAGTGTATTACTCCTTAAGTGATCTATTCCTTGTCCATATGTCTTACCAAAACGATATCTTAGTTCCCGAACCCATTTTCCAACTCATATTCTCTTCAAACCACATTTTCCTTCACTAAAACCATAAATCTTTCTTAGATCTTTCCACCTTCTAAATTCCCTATGGATAGTCTTCCTGTCATCCAAGCTTCTCAAAAATCCATATTTAGACTCCAATGTATCTTTCCATAGCCTTTTTTCTTCTACACCCAACCTTCATTTTCACTTAGCCAAGAGTTCTTCATTGAACAATTTAAAATTTTTTATACATAGGCCTCACTCCCCCTTTGGTTTACATATAGTTGCCCACCTCACCCATGTTATTTTCTTTCCTCCTACACCCTAACCAATAGAAATTTCTTTTGTATCTTCATTATCTCCTCGCTAATTGAGAACATCACTTTGAATAAAGATATAATACAATGGTACAAATGTAAAAAAAATGATTTAATTAAGCATACTCTTCCAACAAAAGATAAGAGCCTTCCTTTCCATTGAGTTAGCTTATTCACTACAAATTCCCATAATGACTTCCTTCACGGATTTCCCCCATATATATACCTATGTACTTGAATGGGAGGTTCATCAGACCACAACTGAGCAGATTTACACTACTTTGAAGTTCATCTTCTCCGACCCTCACACCTCCTAGCTTGCTCTTATGAAAATTTATCCTAAGTCCTTATGCAAGTTCGAAACATCTCAAGATGCTTTTGATAACCACAATGTCATTAGTACCTAGCTTGCAGAAAAACAAAGTGTCATCTGCAAGTTGTAGCATATTAACTATAGATTTATTTCTCCCTACCCTTATACCTACAAGAAAGTTCATGTTCTTTGTTTGTCTAACTATGTCCGACAACCATTCCGCAATTATTAGAAATAAAAAAGGGGCTAGAGGTCCCCTTGCTTTTGTCATCTTGTTGGAATGAATTTCTGAGTTGGGCTGCCATTAAGTTCCATGACTCAAGATATATCTTTATCCAGCTTAACAATTTAATTCCAAAACTCAATCTACCCAACATATAATATAGGAAGTCCTGCCTAACTAAGTCATATGCCTTTTCAAAATCCAACTTTGCTATCAAACAATACTTCATATTATTACGTACTTCCTCAATAACTTCATTAGCCATAACAACACTATCCAACAAACTCCTACCCTCAACGAAAGCGAATTGATTATGGTCAATTACCAAGCAAACTAGCTAAAGTCTATCGGATAGGATTTTGGATATTATCTTATATATGAAACCCACCAAAGAAATAGGTCTATATTCATGCAGGCCAACATGATTATCTATTTTTGGTATTAAGGATATGAAAGAGACATTACACCCCTTTTGAATGAAGTTATTTGATTTTAAGTCATTTATAGCTTGAACGACATCCTTTTCACAATCCCCCAATGCCATTTGATGAAACTAACATTAAACTCATCTAGTATAGGGCTTTTAGTGCCCTCACACTGCCATACAGCTTGTCTAATTTCCTCCTCTATAATTAACCTAATTAGTTTTTCATTATCCTACTTTATTATTTTCTATAACTCTACTTTCCCCAATCTAATTTGTAGTGATGTTGATTATGTTAGCCTTTCCTTAAAATAATCCTTTACTATCTCTTTCACCACATCAGGTTTCTCGCACCACTATCGTAGGATGTCCATACCTTTGATCTTATTTTTCTTTCCTCTCCAATTCACTCTAGAATGAGAATATTTAGAATTGGAATCGCCTTTTTCTATCCATTTGGCTCTTGACTTTTGTTTCCAAACTGCTTCTTGTCTATGGCTCACTAAAGAGCTCCCTTCTCTCAACTCTTTGGTCATCCTCTAAAAAACTCTCATTATCCATCTTATCCAATTCATTTATTTATTAATAATCTTCTACTTTTGTAAATTAACAAATCCAAACACATCTTTGTTCCATACATTGAGATCCATTTTCAATTTATTTAACTTCTTCTTTAGTTTAGATAATCCGTCACCATGGACAGTATAGCTGCCCCAATATTTTTCCACAAATTTGTTAAAGACATTGACACTATGCTAAGTGTCTAAACTTCTAAAAGGTTTTGGGCCCCAGTCAATCTTTTTCTGGTTAATTACTAAAGCACAATGATAAGATATCACTTTGTCCAAAATATGTTGTTTACTTCTTGGCCATTGCTCTAACCACTCATTTGTTACTAAGATTCTGTCAAGTCAAATTTTTGTAGTTCCATTTGGTCTATACCAAGTGTATTTTTGCCCAACTGCTAGTATGTCATTGACATTAGACATATCTATGAAGTTATTAAATTCTCAAATCTCAATTTTGTTAGCCCCTTCCATACCTATACCTTGCTTTTCCTCTGGTTTTCTTACTAAATTAAAATCGGCCAACAAACACCATACCTTGCAGCTAATCTATTTATTTGATTAGTAATATTTCTTTCCATATTTCCCTTTTTTTACTTAAGTGGCAAGGTGAGTATTTAGTCATGACTACAATAGATATATTTTCCTTTTTTCAAATGTCTGACACTACTAGGAACCCGTGACCTCTAATAAATCTATCACATTTACAACATTCTTTGTGCCTCATTGTGTATCCACTCAATATCTAAGTCTCCCCAGATTACGCAACACCTCTTGATTAATTGGGTTTTTGTGTCTTGTAACCATACCATTCCTATTCCTTCTTTATATTTTTCCACTGCTGGAGTTTGGGAAGTGTGGTTGTTACTGCCTTGATCCCTAGAACACAATTTTGTTTCAAATGGATGGAGGCTTTGCTTCCTTTAGCAGTACCCAAAGGCATTAGCTTTGGGTTGATGAGATAAGCATTTTTTTGTAGGCTACTTTGTTTTTATTTGGACATGTTACTTTCTTTCCACTTTGGGCTTCAAATACTTCCCATTTGGCTCCTAAGCCATTTAGAATGGTTTCAACAAGCATAGACTCTACTGCTTGCTTTGTCTTATTAATTGTTTCCCCTTTCATGTTATCTCTACTACTTCTAAGAATGCTTTTTTCCATTCATAGGTTTCTGATTCACCCAAATTGTGGTTTCCTTTTTCGTGCTTGCATTGTCTAAACCAAATTGATCGTTGTAGGTAGGACCATTCCACATTTGTTTTGCCTTTGTAAGGTTCTAAATTTGATGTACTGTTTGCCTAATCGTAGCCATTTTCCCCTCTCGTGACCTTCTCCGGCAAAAAAAAAATTGTGTGTTGATAGTTCTTAACCAAAATCTTCATGTGTTCCATCCCACTCCACTGCCTTAGATCCATTAGTTCCTTCAGCAAAGATATTATGTGAGGCTATACTTCTAAAATCACCATAAATACATTTACACGTTTTGCCTTTCGATTGTTGTGATTGTTCTTCGAACGTAGTTATGTATATCCTACTATTTATTTTCATATTCGTTTGCATGGTATCAATCTTCCCTAATGGAGTTCTAACTCTCGCTCTTACATACTCCAGGTTATCCTAATTAGAAATTGCTTCATCTATAGTCACCAACATTCCGAGAATTGCACCATTTTTGTAAGGCCCTATTTGTTCCATAGGGTTAAGGGTAGACCATAACATCTTAACCATACTAACTTGTAGCTAGAAACTTGATCTCTTGACCATGGTATAAAAGATTTGAACATAGTGGCAAACCAATTGTTATTTCCTTCTATCACATTAGTGAGTTTAATTCCATCCAGACTTGTAATCAACACCACGTTATCACCCAAATATCTAACTTTCAAAAAAGTCATGCCTCCAAGGAAAAAGTTATCCTTCAAGGTATCGAGATGGTCAAGGATTTGCAAGCGTCCAACAAAGCTATCTTTCATCAAATCCATTTCCGACTCCTCTGCATTGAACTCGACTCCATTCCAACTCTTATTGGCAAGAAAATCTATTTTTACTATTTAGGCATAAAATGGTTCACCAGGTTTCTTTCTCCACACTATTGAAACCTTCTTATTATGCCTAATTGTTGGGTTATGCCTATTTCCCTGCTTCTTTCCATCAAGAGCTCTATTTAATCTTGGCATATTAACATGGAGCTTGTAATTCCCAATCCATATGTTATCCATTTGCACCGTTCCCCATCTTCTGAAGATCTTCACTGTATCAAGTTCCCCAAAGTTGATTGGAAAATTAGTGAAGAAGTATGTGATTTGTTATTATATATCAGAGTAGGTAGATATGTTTTTCTTCCCTTCCATTTCTATGAATTGATTAAATATATATTTTATATTCTTAAATGAGTGAATTTTAAGTCTAATTTAACATTATAAAATCAATTTGTAAAGTGAGATTTGCATTCATTTATATACTGTAAATTTGTCTTATCTTTAGTTGACATGAGATCTCCAACTCAACCTCTCATGTTGAAATATATACATTTATGTTAATAAAGCCTGATGTGTTAATTTGATTATGAGTTTGTTGATTTCGCTGAGTTAACCTCGACCAAAATTCACCCCTGGGAGTGATCCAAAATTCAGCCGAAATGTGGCAAAATTTAGTGGAGTCAGCCAAATTGAAATTTGGTCTAGTCGACCCCCAGCAGAAATTAGGCCGATTTCGACTAAGTCGTCCCCAGCTAAATGTGGTTAAATGTGGTGGAGTTGGCCATGGCTGAAATTTAGCGAAATTCAATTGAGTCGGATCCGTAAGATTTTTGGCCAAATTTTTCCTAGTCAACCCCGACCGGATTCGACTGAGTCGATCCCAACCTAAATTTGACCAAATTTGAGTGAGTTTAAATCGACAGAAATTTGGCCGAATTCGATTAAGTCGACCCGATTGAAATTAGATCAAATTTAAAGATTTTAAGTTAACTAATCTATTTTTTAAATTTAATTTCAAATGTTTATGTATTAAAATAAATATTGCAAAAAGGAAAGTTTATTTTATAAGAAAATTTCAATTATTTTATCCAAACAAAAAATTAAAATGTAAGATATTTCAATTACTCTATCCAAATAGATTATTTAGAAAATAAAAAAAATAATTATAAATAATTCAAATATAATACATTTCAACTTTTTATAATTTTTGAAATGTTTCATCCAATAACACCTTTTGTGAGCAAATTATATGTTATTCTAGCGTAACGTTTCGTAAATAGTTAATCAATGTCAAACTATGGTTCGTTATAAATTTCAGGCAACTTTCCTACTTCTGGTGTTAAACTTCACCAAGTTTTGCTTTATCGGGTAGTGTTTGGACATGAGATAGTCATAATATGAATCATGCAACAGCCAGTCTCAATCACAGATAAAATTTCAATGAAATAGTAACTTCAAACAATAAACCAAAATTGGGAAAAGAGTCAGGGTAACTCTGAATTTTATTTCTGTAATCAACGTCTCAGAATTCAACAATTCAAAGTATAACCAGTAATACAATGAAATTCAAATGTCTATTAACCGCAAAATTATGATTCACTCCTCTTCAATGCCATACCTGCATTGAAGCATAGAAGGTTGGTGATTGTGAGTAATAGAGTCAGATTGAGAAAGGAAATAGGAAGGTCAGGGGAAAGTTTGGAAAGAGTAAATAGAGGAGAGGATTTTCATACCGCATAATCCCTCTACACGTAGTCCTTCCATTTTGTATTCTCTTTCTGGGCTTTGTCACTTTTGCGCACGTCCTTCCCCTTTTCATTTGTTGACACGTGACCATTACGAATAACAACTTCATTCTCTTTATTTCTGCTAGCCTCATTGTCTGTTACATTACTCCCCCTATAAAAGCAACCTTGTCCTCAAGGTTGAAGTGTGGGTAAGCTCTTTTCATTTCCTCAGTTTGCTCCCACGAATTATCTTGCTCTAAGGCAGAATCCTATTGAACCAACACTTCAAAAACCAGTTTGCCATTTGTAGTTACCATTCGAGTGTCCAGTATTTTATGGGGCCTCATCACTGGACCAAATTCATCGTTGTCAACGATAAAGGATAGTATGGTTGACTATGATCCTCTCGAAATGGTTTCAGCAATGAGACATGAAACACAAGATATATTTTAGCAGATTCTGGTAACAGAAGTTTATATGCCATAGTGCCAATCTTTTCAATAATTTCAAATGGTCCAAAATACCTCAAGCTCAACTTCTGATTCTTCCTTAAAACTACTGAATGTTGTCTATAGGGTTGTAATTTAACCAAGACCTTGTCCCCCACCTGCAACTGTATATCTCATCGACGTTTATCAGCCTGCAACTTCATATAATTTTGTGACTGGTGTAGCTTTGCTTTAAGCTTAGTTAAGAGCTCATCTCTCGCTTGTAAAGACTATCTGAGGTCAGTTGCATCATTAGTAACATATCCAAAACTGGTAACATATCCACCCAATTTTTAGGATACTCAAAAACAAAACACCTTAAATACATTTCCAGTGTTTTGTTTAAATTTTCTGTTTGACCATCTGATTGTGGGGATAAGCAGATGACATGGCTAAATTGTTACCTTGAGCTTTGAATAATTGCTTCCAAAAGTTACTGATAAACACCTGGTCCCGATCCGAGACAATCGTTTTTGGAAACCCATATAATTTGACAATGTTCTAAATAAATGCCTCTGCAACAATCTTACTGTTAAAGCTAGGTTTCAATGGTATAAAATGGGCAAATTTAGAAAGTCTGTCTATAACCACCATAATGTTAGAGTAACCATGTGACAAAGGAAGTGAAGTGATAAAATACATCGATATATCCTCCCAAATCAGTTCTGCTATAGGAAGTGGTTGAAGTAAACCCACAGGTAAGGACTGACTTGCTTTGGCTTGCTGACATATGGTACACTCTTGTACAAATTATCGAATGTCCTCCCTCATTTTGGGCCAGTAAAGCTAGGCACTGATTCTTGACACAGTACGATGAATACCTGCATGCCCCCCAATTTTAAAGGAATGAAATTCATTCATAATTGTCCGAAGTAACTTTTCTCTCTTGGAATCATAATTTGCCCCTTCCATGTAACAACCTCTTGGTGTATTGCATAGTCTCCACTTTTTCCAGCATTCATGTTACACTCCTTATAAATTTTCAGCAATTATTTGTCCTTCTTTGTGGCCTTTACAACTTCCTTCAACCACTCATGTAAAGGCTCAGACCATGCCATATGAAAACTTCTAGATAAGGCATCAGTTGGGATATTTTCCTTGCCAGGGGAATATTGAATTGTAAAATCATACCCCAAAAATTTGGGAAGCCATTGTTGCTGCTCCGGCGTTTGAAGCTCTTGGTCCAACAACTCCTTAAGGCTTTTTTGATCGATTTTAATAATGAATTTGCGGCCCAACAAGTAGTGTCGAAACTTAACAAAGGATTCAAAGATAGCATAAAATTCTCTAACATATGCGAATTTCCTTTGCATCTTTGCTGATAATTTCGTAGAAAAATAAGCAATGGGGTGTTGGTTCTGACTTAACACCGCACCAATACCCAAGCCCGAAGCTTATGTTTCTAATATAAATGTCTCAGCAAAGTTTGAAAGAGCGAGTATCGGAGCGATTGTAAGGGCTAACTTGAGTGCTGGAAAAGCCTGATCTACTGCGGGTGACCACTTGAATGCATCTTTCTTCAATAAGTCAATGAGTGGAGAAGCTATTTGAGCATATCCCTTCCAATCTGTTGAACTCCAAAAGTGCATTTGGAGAATTTAGCGAATAATTGATGTTGTTGGAGAATATTCAGCACTAACTCAATGTGTTGCAAGTGATTTGCCCAAGTAGTGCTATACACCAAGATATCGTAAAAAAAATACAAATCTCCTCAAATAACCGTTGAAAATCTGATTCATTAGGCTTTGAAAGGTCACCGGCGCATTTGACAGTCCAAATGGCATTACTAGCCATTCATATAAACCTTGATGTGCGAAAAGTCATTTTATGTCAATCGTCTGGATTCAACAATATTTGGTGATAGCCAGACCTTAAGTCAAGCTTGGAGAAATAATGAGCCCCATAGAGTCATCAATCAATTCATCCACTGTTGGAATAGGGAAACTGTCCTTAATTGTAATAGCATTTAAGGCTTTGTAATCATTGCAAACTCTCTATGATCCGTCTTTCTTCTTGACCAAAATGATGGGAGAAGAAAAAGGACTAGTGATAGGCTGAATCAGACCTTCTTTCAACATATTGTCCACTAACTTTTCTATTTCCTCCTTTTGGTTGTGTGGATACCTATATGGTTTCACCTTAACTGGGTTGGAGCCAACAAGCAAAGGAATTGAATAAACATGTGACATGTTAGGGGGTAGGCCCCTTGGAGTAGAGAAAACCTTGTTGTAAGTGTGTAATAACAAAGCTAACTCCAGTTCCACGTCACAGGAGATGATTTATTTGGCTGATACTTATCTTCATAAAGCTTAGCCAAAGCCACCGCGCGCAATAATGTCGATGGGGATAATGCCATCACATCCCTTTTAATATCCACCTTCAAACCACTAATGAAACAATTCAAAATGGCAGCCTCTCCTAAGCCTTCAAATCTATTAGCCAATGACATGAACTTCAGATAATACTCTGATACTGAAAAGGCCCGAAGTGAGACTCCATAGCTCATGTAAGAGTTGCCCAAGTAGTCACAACATCAATTTTTTGGAGCATTTGGAACCAAGGAACCACCTTCTTCTCAGAATGCATTGAAGCAATTTCAACACGATCAGCATGCTGGGTGTTGTGATAATTGAAAATTTTGTCAGCTTTGAATATCCATTCTAGCACAGACAAAGTTCCATTGAAATGGGGAAACCCCAAAGAAATGGCTATGCTCGGTGAAATTGTCGTAATTGGAGAAACCCTTATCGTGGACCTTGAGTTCGTTGTTCTTCCATGATTGTGCGCAGAACTCAATAACAATTGTTGCAAAGCTGCTTTAATTTCTTCCATCATTGATTCTTGTACCTAAGTCTTCGCCTCCATTGATTTTTGAAGTTGGTCCACAGTTACCGTTAAACGACGAATATCCTCCGCATGGGTACGAATTTTGGCCTGCATATCCTTCATTCTGGTGTTTTCCGCCATGGAAGTCAATGAAAGCACCAAATGCAATAGCTAGTTTCAATCACAGATAAAATTTCAATGAATTAGTAACTTCAAACAATAAACCAGAATTGGGAACAGAGTCAGGGTAACTTTGAATTTTATTTCTACAATCAACGTCTCAGAATTCAACAATTGAAAGTATAACCAGCAACACAATGAAATTCAAATGTCTATTAACCGCAAAATTATTATTCGCTCCTCTTCAATGCCATACCTGCATTGAAGCATAGAAGGTTGGTGATTGTGAGTAATAGAGTCAGATTGAGAAAGAAAATAGGAAAGTCAGGGGAAAGTTTAGAGTAATCAGAGGAGAAGATTTTCATATCGCATAATCCCTCTACACGTAGTTCCTCCATTTTGTATTCTTTTTCCAAACTCTGTCACTTTTGCGCAAGTCCTTCCCCTTCTCATTTGTTGACACGTGGCCATTACGAATAACAACTTCATTCTCTTTATTTTTGCTAGCCTCATTGTCCGTTACAAATCAACTCTAAATCTTTTTTTTTTTTCTGTAAAAATCATATTAAATAAAAGTATTTGTGATATATTGAATAATAGTATTTGTGATATATCGGATAAAAGTATTTGCGATGCTTCAACCATGTATAAAAAATTAATACATAAAATAGAGATTCCATATCTATTTATATTTACATAATCTCGTTACACATATGTCTTCTTGAGTGTGTGCTAGTGAACTTGTGCTTAAGAATTACATTACAGCTGCAATTTGATATTTTAATTATATCGGTAATCAAAATATAAAATAGAAAACAAAATGTAAAAATTACCTACCATGAAATTAAATAATAACTAAATTAGTTTTTAATTACTTAGAAATGCCACCAGTTGTTATTTAAAATGAAATCATCAATTTTTTTTTCTCTTTCTATTAGCCATAATAGAAAAGACATGTACCTGCTTCATACAATATAATTATACTTCATGATCAAGCAGCTCCATCTCTATTTTATTAAAACAATAGTACTACTTCATTGTCTTGTCTTGGCAAGAAATTATGCTTAAACTGTCTTATTGTTCTTCGCCAATCTAATCCATTCTATAATTTCAGGACCCTTATTTCTATTTTCAGAGAACAGTTGTGTCCATTATAATCAATTTCAAGACCATTGAAGATTAAAAATTCAATTCATTACTAGAAATTTTCATATTATATGAGACTTTTTTTGCAAATTTATTAAAAAAATTTGCAAGACTTTTTTATGCTATTTCTTCTAAGAATCTTAATTAACAGGTAATTCTTTTGTGGGTAATTATCTCCTATAAAATTATAAAATTTACAGGTATTTTCTACAAAAATGGTTGCAAAAAGTATTTTATACAAAATATTTTACAAAAAAAAAATTGATAGCAATTTCTTACCATTTTTTTTTCACAACAAAATTTGTAAATATTTCCTATAAAAAAAATTCAAAACAAAACTGGCAGAAAATATGAATTTTTTTTAGTAGTGATTGAAGTGAATACAAAATATCTATTTATCCATCTATTATATATATATATATATATATATATATGTTTAATTAAATTTTAAATTTGTAATACATTTAAATATTTTTAATTGAGTTTTTTTATACGTTCTTTATTCTTTTTTATTAGGTACTTAATTTTTGTAATTTTTAATTGATTAACTATTATTTAATTTTTTTTTCGTTAATGAGATAATATCACGGTTTATTCTATTATATTGGTTCATTATTTTCATTTGTTAAGACGTTTAAGATTTTGTAATCGGTATGAATCAATATTGTGATTATTTTAAAACAAGTGACATTTTTTATTCATTGAATTTTACAATAATTGTTTTACATTAACTACAAAATCTCACATTTATTAACATGGATATGTCATCGTAGTTTTTAAATTTTCAATTAGATTATTTAGGTATAACAAATGTGTTATTTTGGTAATTGAAATTCAAATTTTCTGCATTAAATCTTTTAAATATCTTAATTATGTTATTTAAATTCTAGTATTAACTAAAATTTGTTGATATTAATTAGATAAATATATGACATGTATAAAGTATTATATTATATCTTTATAATATGACATGCATAACGTGGTTTTTTAAATTTATTACTCAATTTCTAAAAAAAAAAAATATTTTGCCCATCCTCATCTTATACATTTATTCTCCTAATTTTGTTCTCTCTAATTCCTTACTTTTATTTTATAAGGTTGTTATATTAAAATCCAAATAGTTTTTAATTGTTCTCACTAACTTAAGGATTTAGATCTACCGGTATGCTTGAAAGCTCTCCGTTAACTCAATTAGATCAGTAGGCTAAAATCATACAATTTTTTTATATTTGAAAAAATTAATTCATATAATTAAAAGTTGAAGGATTAAAATCACACGAGTAAACATAATTTAAATTAGTCAAGAAAAAAAACAGAAATAGTGAGATATAATGTACCTGACACTGGATTAAATAAATTAGGCTGAAATCTCTCTTCTAAGTTTATTCATTATTACTGATTATAATATTTTTTTCTGAGTGTGTTGGAAACAAGCATCTTTTTAATTATTTGTAGTGACAGATTATACATAAATAATTTAATGTTCTCTTGAAGGAATATCCTTTTTTTTCTTATCAATTTTGGCCTTAAAATAGTGACCACTGTCCATATGGTATAAAAACATGCAATATGAAGAAATAATGTGGGTAGGGTCTTAATCTTAATTAATTAAATATAACTTATCATTGATTTAATAAAACAATACAGAGACAAATTTAGGTGCAACTAGAACATTTTTTAAGAGAAACTGGAACTTTATTATAACGCAACTTTGGCATTGATAGGGTTACTTTTAGTAAACGTTACCAGCATTTAGCATGCCATGCAAAAAGACAAGTTTTTAACATAAGTTTTCCACGAACCAAAATTGACCAACTTCTTAATTAATATTCTTAACATGTTATGGTCACAATTAATGATTCACTCAAACGTGATCTTCACACTATTAAAGTTTGTTTGGATAAGCTTTTATAACAGTAAAAGAAATACATTTCTTATAAACTAAACTAAATTAACTTATACATTCTATAAAACTGATTTTTAAATTGAAGTTAATAGTATATATTATGAATTATTTTTATCTTTAGTTGATATGCGATTTTCAACACATTCTCTTTTCTTGAGGTATATACATCTCAGACGTGAAACTAGATACTAATGTGTTATCTAATAACAGTCTTATATATAGTAGGTGACACGATAAGTCTAACGAAGAACAAATTTCATTTGGATAAACTTCAAATAACTCTGATATCATCTTAAGAAGTAAATTTTAAGTCCAATTCAATCTTATGAAACTGACTTGAAGGTAAGATTTGTACCAACGGACTATAAATTTATCTTGTCTTTAGTTGATGTGAGATCTTCAACCTAGAATTTAAAATAATTATATAAATTTTTTTATAAATCAGTTTAGATAAAAACTAATTTTATGAAGAAATTTATTTTGCTTTATTTTTCTAAAAATATTTGTGAAAAATTTTATAAAGAATATGTCATATTATATATATATATATATATATATATATATATATATATATATATATATATATATATATATATATATATATATATATATATATA
>Ga0214545_1003457_pt1 | contig 30100 bp, 35 predicted proteins | sample CNSS4metaG_FD_160064 | JGI IMG/M metagenome (GOLD analysis project Ga0214545, IMG submission 160064) | Root nodule microbial communities from cowpea collected in UCLA plant growth center, Los Angeles, California, USA - CNSS4 | ecosystem: Host-associated > Plants > Roots > Nodule | place: USA...
TGACGCGCCGGCAGCCGGTCTGCCAAGACTCTGGAATACGTCGACTTTTGGAAGAATGGTCGGAGTGGCAGGATTCGAACCTGCGACCCCTGCGTCCCGAACGCACCGGCTCTTCCACTACTGCACGCACTTTCAACGACTTAACACGACTGCACACCCCGACGGTTTTCCGAAATCCGCGGCGATGGACGGCGCTGCGTGCAGATTGCGTGCAAATGCGAATCGAGGGGGCCCGCGCCTGCGCCGCCCTGTCGTGCACGGGCCGACGGACCGTTTCGGCGAGGTCGGATCATGACCGAGCCGGAGCTTCGGGAATGCCTCGACGCCCTGCCCCCGGACATCCGGCAGGAACTCGATGAGATCCGAGAAATCGGCCGCGGTCCGTTCGGCCGCGCTCAGACCCAGCAGATCGTCGACGACCATTTGGTGCTGCTGGTTCGGCTTCGGCGCGACTACCACGCCACCCACGCCGACCTGGTCGAGGTCCTCCGCCTTTGCGGCATTACGGGGCCGGGCGGCGCATCACTGACCGCGGCCACGCTGTCGTCGGCAATCAGCCGGGCCGGCGTCAAGCCCAAGTCCAAGGGCAAGCGCAACTCCCGCTCCTCACCGCCCCGCACCCGAACGCCGCCTCCCGTTCGCGCCCTCGGTCGATCCCCCATTTCGAAACTCCAGGGCCGTCACGACGATGACGGTGATCCCGCGCCCGACCTCGTCGCCGCAAGCCAAACCGCGCCGCCGCGCGCCGTCATGCCGAGCGACGCCGACCTGGTAGTCGGCACGCAGGTCTCCTCTTCGGGCCCCGAGCCGCCCGCAGTCCGCCGCTCCGACCACCGAGATCGGCAGATCGACTTTCTCGCTCGCGCCATGGAGGACTAAATGCCCGACACAATCACTCTCGACGCCCCAAAGACATCGACCGCCGCCGTCACCGAGTTCGTACCCGCGTATCGCTTCATCGAGTTCGTCTCGGTCGCCTCCCACGTCGGCAAGTCGACGCTGGCGGATTTCACGAAGCAGCTGCTCGCCCAGTTCGGCATCCCGATCAGGTTCATCCGCATCGAATCCAAGGCGGCCCGGTCGCGACAGTCGGGCGACGTCGTCCACATCGACACGGAGAATTTCGCAGCGGCTGCAAGGCTCGCAGGTGCGGAGGCAGCCGTGCTTCGGCCGGTTTTCGAGATCATGGAGCAGGCAGCTCTCGACGAGGCACGTCAGGTGATCGTTCTGGACTGGGGCGGCGGCCTTTCCCAGTTGCGTGCCCAGATCTACGCGGCGACGCAGTTCGATGCTCAGCTCTCGGATCTGGGCATGCAGGGTCTCAGCGTGGTGACCACGACAGCCCTGACCGACCGGATGGCTCAGGCGCGCGAGCTGATCGAATTGACCCAGGACATCGCGCCCGGCCTCCACATCGCGCTGGCGCTCAACCGTCGTAACGGCGCCTTCGGCTTCGTGGACGGAACCGAAGAGAAGCGCGTCTTCAGGGATCTCATGAAGGCGGCGAAAGGCCTGCCTGTCATCAAGGTGCCGGCGGTCGCCGGCGAGAGCTGGCAGGCCTGTCAGGCTGCGGGCCTGACCATGCACGAGGTCATCAACATGGAGCCGGCCGCGCTGAGGCGGCGGTTCGGAAGCGAGAACCGCTGCCTGGTGCGCGCCTTCCAGGCGCACGTGGCGGCGTTCTGGATGAAGGCCGAGAGCGAGATGCTGCAGGTTCTGGCGGGCACGGATGCGGACCCGACGAGCTAGATTTCTGCAGCGTCTGGCCGCGATCGAATCCCAGGCGCCGGCGCTGCAGCGCCGGGCCGAAGCTCGAATCAGGAAACACTACCGCCTCCATCGCCGGCCTCCGCACGCCGCGGTGACCTGCCTGCTTCCGCGGCGCCGCCTCTACGCGCTGATCTTCCTCGGCGAGCTCGAGCATCGCCTCGGGCTCGCTCCCCTTCTTCTGCGCCTCGGCGCGCTCCGTCGTCATGCCGCCGCCGTGCGCGACCGGCTGCACTGGTAGGTGAACATGTCGAAGCCGAAAGACTCTTCCTCGCCGACACAATCTCCCGGCACCAAGAAGGCCTACGCGCGTCGCTGCCGGCAGCTCGCGGCGGCGGCGCAACGCGAACTCGCGAAGGCGACTGGACAGGGGGCGGACACCATCGACCTGACGCCGACCATGCTCGTCGATTTCGTCATCAGCAAGAAGGGCGATTATCTCGCAAACTCATGGCGCGTCGTGCGCAGCGCCGTCGTCAGCACGTTGGAGAACAGAGCCATTCTCGTCGACCAGACCGTCGCCAAGGAAATCAAGACCGAGATCGAGCGGCTCAAGCATGAGAAGCCGGCTCCCGAGAAGGAGAAGAAGCCGGTGACGTCGCGCACCAAGGACAAGTCGCCGACCGAGAATGACCTGATGCGGATCAGGCACGCAGCGTTGGCCAAGCAGACGGAGGGCGCGATCGACCTGGTCCTATACTTCAAGGCAGGGGTGACAACGGGCCTGCGCCCCTGCGAATGGCCTCGCGCTCGCTTCGGCAAGTCCACCCGCGACGGCTATCGATGGATGCTCGTCGTCGAGAACGCCAAGGCCACGAACGGCCGCGCCCACGGACCGGTCCGGACCTTGTATTGGGAAGAGTTGGAGCCCGAAGTCGTGCAGGACATCCTCGCCTGGATCGAGATCGCCCGGGACGTCAGCTACGATCGCCGTCTTAACACGATCGGTCACGCCCTTTGGGAGATCACGCGAGCGCTGTGGCCCCGCCGCAACGAGTGGCCGACCTTGTACTCGGCCCGCCACGTCGCCATCGCCGCCTGGAAGGCCTTCTACGTTCGCAAAGGTCAAAGCCCAGCCGAACGGCTGGAGGCCCTGGCCATCATCGCAGCGCTTTCCGGGCACGTAAGCGACGAGACGGCGAGCACTCATTACGCCCGCGCCAATGCGGCTTCCTGCAAGAAGGTGGTGCCGACGGCCGATCCCGCTGAGGTCCGGAACGTCCGACAGGTCATCAAGCTGGACTGGCGCGAAACCATGCGAGAGGCCAAGGCCAAGAAACAGGCTCAACCACCGTCCTAATCGGCAGAAATTCAGTTCTTCAGCGCCACGCCTTCGCCGTGGGACTTGTTCGGATGGAGGAACATGATGCCGCGCTTCTTCAGAACGTCGCGCACCTGCTCATAAGTCCATATCCGCAAAGGATTGCTCGGTGGGTCGGTTTCGGCCTCGAGCCGCGCGATCGTGCGCCGGTCGACGCCGGCCTCGCTCGCCAGATCCCTCTGCTCCATCCCCAATAGCCCGCGGGCGGCTCTTATCATGCGCCCGGAGGGAATCTTGTCGGCCACGGCCCGCTCTCCGAATCGAATTGCGAGTTAACCATACACCGGCTGAAGGCTAATGAGCGAGCGCGGAAACAAATGTCCCTTATGTGTCACTTGACACTTATGTGGCACATAGTCATATGTGTCACGTGGCACTTAAGTGACATCTATCGATGACGAACATCCACTCCAGCAAGACGAGGCCGACCCAGTGAAACCGCCCATACAGTCTTCTTCCTCCAACGAGATCGCCGTCTCCGGGCGAAACGATCCTGCGCCCTACGCTCTCGAGCGTCCGTTCGCCGCCACGACGATCTATCTCGACGGCCCCCCCGCCGGCCTGCGCCGAATCGAGTCCTGGGGGTCGCGGCTGTCGCTGTTCGCCGGGCCCTATACCGACGCCGGCCGCCTCCGCGCGTTCCTGGATCCGGCCGCCTACGTCGTCTACGCGATCGCTGACCCGGCGCCGGGTTCCAACCAGCCGCCGTATTTCGGCCACAGCGACAAGGAGCGCAGGTGGGGCGACAGGCTCCCGCCGGAGATCAAGGGCACGACGCAGATCTACATCCTGGCCGCCGACGGGGGGACGCTCGACAAGGTCATGGCGTCGTACATCGAAGCACGCTTCATCCAGATCTGCACCGAGCTGAACATCAAGCTCCTCAACTCGGCAAGGCCTTATGGAGGCGGTCTTCGCGTGCGCCCCGAGGCAGAACAGCTCGTCGGCCATGCGGAGATGCTGCTGCACGCGGCCGGCTTCACCCTCATCGACGATGCCCGGCGCGCCCCCGCGACCATCCGGCGCAGGCTGTCGGTGACCGCGGACCTCGAAGAGATGGTGGTGATGACCGAGGCGGAAGCCATCGCTGTGCCGCGCGAGGGCGAACGCTTCCGCCTCTCGCATCGCGAACTGAAGGCGGACGCCTATCGCTGGAAAGGCAGCTTCTACGTGTTGCCGGGCGCTGACTACGCGCCAGGGACGAGGAGCGGCCTCTCGGACGATCATCGAAAGCGGCGCGAGCTGATGAAGGCCGAGAAATGGGTCGGTCCCGTCCCGGGCGCAAAGGACAAGCTGACGCTGCAGCTCGGATTCCGGTGCAGGAGCGGCGCCTTCGCCGCCAAGCTGCTTTCGGGCGAGCACCTCGACGAAGAAGCCTGGCTTGCGGCCGATGCGCCCGGTAACGACGCCGGTCCTTCCCCGAGCTGCGAGGACCCCGCATGAGCCTGATCGTCCTCGCCGCTTCCACCCGGCCGCTCGCTGAGGTGTTCCTCGATCGGTTGCGCAGCGGTGCCGGCTTCTCCCGGCTCGCCGGCGAGGTCGTCGCGATCGGAGACGAAGAGCAGCACCTCGACGAAGCTCATGATGACGCCGAGCGTCGCCGCACGAAGTCTCGCCCCCCATCGCCCGATGCAGCGGCGTCGGCCATCCTGCTCGGGCGTGCTTTCGAAGACTCACGCGACATCCTCGCCAAGCTGGCGGCGCCCGATACGGTCGCCATCATTCAGGTGGCCGATCCGGATCTGGTGAAGCCGATCAGGCGCATGCTGCGCATGCTGCTGGCGAGCGAGGCCACTCTCGTCGACGGCGACGATCTCGACGACCGCTTTCGCTCCTCGCCGACGACCGGTTCTGTAGTCGTGTTCACGGACAGCGGCAAATCGAAGGTCACTACGAAAGACGACAAGGCGGTCGCGGCCGCGATGAGGCTAGGGTGCGCGGTGATCGGAATCGCGCGGCCCGGCGATCGGCTGCCCCGTGCTCTGCTGCGCATCGCCGAACACCGCATCGTCGTTCCTCCTATGGACGCCGACGTGGTGGCCAGCGTTATCGAGGCCGTGACCGGCAATCGGCCAGCTTCGATCGATGAGTCCGCAAGCCGGCGCATCGGCGTCAACGACCTCGCGATCGCGGTGCGGGAGGACCTCTCCGCGGAACGTTCGCTGGCTCGCCTTGAGCGCCTCGTCGAGATCCCGACGGACGATGGTCCGCGTCTGTCGGAGCTTTCCGGGCTGGGAGAGGCGAAGGCCTATTGCACACAGGTTGTCGAATCGATGCGCGAGTATCTCGCCGGAACGAGGCCCTGGCACCAATGCCCACGCGGACTGCTGCTCAGCGGGCCGCCTGGCACGGGCAAGACTTCGCTGGCCCGCGCGCTGTGCCGCGAACTTTCCGGGAGCGTGAGCTTCATCGCGACGTCTTATTCTGCCTGGCAATCACACAAAACCGGGCACCTCGGCGATGTCACCGCTGCGATCCGGGAAACCTTCTTCGAAGCCGCAAGGCGTAAACCTTGCGTCATCTACCTAGACGAGTGTAATTCTATTCCAGCTCGCGGAGGTCGTGACCACGATGCGTGGTGGACGGCGATCGTAAATACCCTCCTGGAAATGATCGATGGGTTCGAAAAGACCGAAGGCGTCTTCTTGATCGCGTCGTGTAACGATCCGGCGCGTCTGGACCCCGCCTTGGTCCGCGCAGGAAGGCTCGACCATCACATCGAGATCGGATTGCCGGATGTGCCGGGCCTTGTCGGCATCTTCCGCACGCACCTCGGATCGGACTGCGCCGGCGCAGACCTGCGAGAAGCGGCCCTTGCCGCGCGTGGACACACCGGCGCCGACGTAGAGAAGTGGGTTCGGATAGCCCGGGAGGCGGCGCGCAAGCAAAAGCGGGCTTTGACCGTGAAGGACCTTGTCGATGCGGTTCGGGGCGGAGAGCCCGACTGGCCCGACGATCTGCGCTGGCGCGTTGCCTATCACGAGAGCGGTCATGCCATCGCACATATGGCCCTGGGGATCGGCATGCCGAAATCGCTCGCGATCGACGGTGACGGCGGCTACACCGAGACGTCGGCGACGAAGCCGCAGGTGCCGACCAGGGCCTTCCTCGAGAATATGCTCGCGACCATCCTCGCCGGCCGCGCGGCCGAGCAGTTGAAGTTCGCCGAAACAACGACGGGCTCCGGCGGGCCTTCCGCTCGGAGCGATCTTGCCAGAGCAACCAACTTGGCGTTGCGGATGGAAACCGCCTATGGCTTCGGATGCCTTGGCCTCGTTACGCTTGCCGAAGACCATCTCAACGACGGCTATCTGCTCATGACGGAGCCTCTCCGATCGGCCACCAACGAGACCCTGAAGCGCGCTTACTCGAAATCGCTCGCCCTTCTCGAACGCAATCGGCGTTCGCTGGATGCACTGGCTCAGGCACTTTTTGCCTCGAGCTATCTCGATCGCGGCGAGATCGATGCCATCATCGCAAGGCACCCGCTCGAGTCCTCTTTGGTGGCAAGCGTCCTCCCGCGGACCTCCGCATCGTCGATCCAGAACGGCGGCGCCACGGTCTCCGATCCCACGCTTCGGTGACCGGACAATGTACGACCGAAAGGAAGAGACGATGCGGATGGGTGCGAACGAAGAGCTGGCGAAGCAGCTCGAAGCGACGGGCGACTACAGGGTCCTACGTCGCCTCGTGCCGTATCCCGCGAACCTGCGCCCAGACGGTTGCGCGAGGATCGGCGTCGCCATCGACATCGAAACGACAGGCCTCGATGTCGCGCGCGCCGAGGTCATCGAACTCGCCATGGTCAAGTTCGCCTATTCGGCCGACGACCGGGTTCTCGGTGTCGTCGATGTCTTCCAGGCCTTCCAGCAACCCTCCCAGCCGATCGCTCCGGAGATCGTCGAGCTGACCGGCATCACCGACGCCATGGTGCAGGGCAAGATTATCGACGCCGAGGCGGTCGTTCGATTCGTCGAGAACACTCAAGTAATTTCGTTCGACCGGAAAATTGCCGAACGGTTCTGGCCGATCTTCGTGCATAAGCCGTGGGCCTGCACCGCAACCGGCGTCGCCTGGAAGGAGCACGGCTTCTCGGGAGCGAAGCTCGAGCACCTTCTGGCACGTTACGGCCTGTTCTACGAGGCACATCGGGCGACCGACGACTGCGACGCACTGGTGGCGCTGCTCGGCCAGACCTTACCACGTGCGTCCGCGACGGTGCTTTCGGTTCTGCTCGCGCGGGCGCGTCGCAAGACCATACGGATCTGGGCGTTGCAATCTCCCTTCCAGCTGAAGGATATCCTGAAAAAGCGCAATTACCGTTGGTGCGACGGCGCCGATGGCCGTCCGAAGTCCTGGTACCTGGACATCGACGAGGCGGAACTGGAGGCAGAGTTACGCTTCCCGTTCGATGACATCCGGCAGCAACCCACGGGGCAACGACGGCGGCACGAACTTCCCCCACAGATCGACAGGATCAATGTGTTTGTTCTCACCCGTGGCCTGATGCGGCCCCACGTCATCAGCTTCGGTTGGCTCGGGCTTGCCGAACTTCCTGCGCGTATCGTCGATCAGCTTCTGAACGTCGGGATCATCAACCCCGCCGTCGCTGTACGGGCCGCATGCCAGCTTGATCTGGAGGTCGGTCCATCCTTTGCCGACGGTGCTACCGACGAACTTCAGCATCGGCTCACGCCAGCCCTTTCCGGGCGTAGCGCGGCTCTGCTTGAGCAGCGCAACCAGCTCTTCTTCCGTCTTGCCGAGCTTCAGGCCGTGTTGTTCGGCATACTCAGCGAAGTAATCGCCGTATTCGCCGATAGACCGCTCAGCAGACTTAGCGCCGATGGCCTCGAAGCGGATGAGATCGGCGCGTTGATCGATGAAATCACCGTGGATCACCTCAGCACGGTGATCAGGCTTGGGCCCGTCGCTAACCCAGCCATAGAAATAGGCTTGAGACAGTGTGAAGCTCTCAACGGCAGCCAGCTCAGCGACTCCAAGCTCGGCCTTCAAGAACCCGTTGAGGCGCGCCAGCAACTTCGCCCGCACGTCAGGCGGACAAGGCTGCGAGGTCGGAGCAACAATCCGCCAGCGCGGCGCGGCCTCGCGGTGCGAACGCGACGTATACAGCAGTGCAGAGACACCCATGGACGTCAGGACCTCCAATGCGGCGGCGAACCCGATCTGCTCACCGTCGTAATCCAGTTCAACGCCCGTGATCTGGAGAACGTTTGCGTTGTGGCGCAGGCTGCCCTGCGCGGTGCGTTTGGCGCCGAACATCGCCAGCTTCAGAAGCGGCAGCGCATCCTTCTTCCGCCTTGAGGTGTTCAGCACGTACTCGCGCAGCTCCCCGAGAGTTACGTTTTCGGTAGTGCACTTCGCCCCGGACTTGTCCGGGAAGAAGGTGACATTGATCTTGGTTTCGGCTTCAGGGGCGCTGGACTGCCCATGCTTCTCCTGTCCTTTCGGACAGGAGCGCTGGTTCAGCTTGCAGGCATTGACGGGCTGGCTCACCACGGGTCCCCCGGCTGCGGAAGTTCATTGCGAAAGAGCTGCGGCTGACGCTCAATCCACTTGCGGGTTTCGTAGATCAGAGCCGTGCTGCTCGCCATGTCTAACTCGCGGCAAGCGAGCTCAATGCGGATGGCAAGATACATCTTGCACATCGGCACCCACTCCTGCCCACCCTCCGACACCCACAATCCCGTGTGCGTGCTGACAATCTGCTGGTCATCGGCATCCATCGCTGCAAGCAGCGTCTTGCCGACGAGAACGTGCTGGGTCGCGTGCTGGCTCATGCGGACAACTCCCCAGCAAAAGCGAGCGCAGCAAAAGTGCGTGCCGACTCCGGCGTGAGCACGAAGCGCTGGCTCAATTGTCGCGCACGCAGTTCAAGCGCGAGCGGCTGTTGAAAGGTTTCTGAAATTTCGGCGGCATCTTCTTGCGACAATGGATGCGCGCGTGTTAGATCACGGCTCATTCAAGTTCCTCAGTGATTTGCTGGATTGAAGGGGCGGCTGGCAGGCCGCCTTTTCGCGTTCAAGAGTGAGCGGCGATCTCGCGTGCACGACGCCACGTTGCGGCGGCCTCACGCGAGATCAGCACGCGCGTGCCGACCTTGAAGGTCGCGGGCATCAGGCCCTGCGGCTTCAGTTTATAAAAAAGCTGCGTGCTGATGCGATGACGCGAGCAGAACTCATCAACGCTGTAGGCGTCGGCATCATCGGATTGGTCGAGAGAGTGCATCATTAGCTCCTGCTGTTTGAGCGAGTCATGTGAACTCACATGACGAGAAGGGAGCTGTATTAATAGAGCGCCGCGCCGCTTTGTCAGCAAGGGCGCCCTCAACGGGAAGAGGAAAACGCCATTTTGTATTTCATAAGTGCGATTTTGGAGTGGAAAGTGGCAAGTGCTTGCGGGGCGGCCCTCACAATGACCGCAGCAAGCGCATTTGCCTGACAGAGATTTGACGGCTAGATCCAAGTATTGAGCCGAAAAAGCAATTGGCATTGGCATCAGAGTTCAGATGCAAATTGCGGTTGCTCGACTCAACGCTCAAGGCTGAGTGGATGCCCGGACCGGCAGGGTTCCCTTCGAAGTTACTTAAGAGCGTCTGCCCGACTGTCACGAAGCGAGCGCTACGACATTCCCCGTGTTCGGCGCTTCATCTTGCAATAGCGCTCTGCGGGAAATATCGTCGCTGTGCTCGGTGATGTACTTCGAATAGGTGCGCTCGATCATCTGCACGCTTGTGTTGTGCAACGATGCGACCAGTCTGATCGGCACATTCTGCAACAGCATGCGCACGATGCTCGAATGTCTCAGCGCATAAATCGTGACTTCGGCCGGGTCGCGTCCGATCACGGTGACGATCTTATCGATCTGGCGATGGTAGGTCTGGCCGGGATTGTTGCCCCAAGGCGTGCCATCGCTCTGCAGTAGCAGCGGTGCATCTTCAGCGCGCCCCTTGGTACCCTGCGGACGAAAGATCATCACGGCTATCAGAAGAATATAGATCGCAAACAGCTCGGCTTCCGGAACGTAGTCCTGGGCAAACGTATCCGTCATGCCGACGATGAGTGAGGCGTAAAACGACCCCTTGAGATTGCCGAGACCGCCCACCACCACGACGACAAAAGTCGTAACGACAATGCCGATGCCCATGCTGGAATAGATGCTCATGACCGGGCCCGAGACGACTCCGGCAAATCCGGCGAGTGCGGAGCCAAATCCGAACACCAGCGCGAACAACATGTTGATGTTGATGCCGAGGGCCGTGACCATCTCGCGGTTGTCGACCCCAGCCCGCAGCGTGGCCCCGACGCGCGTGCGGTCGATTACCAGGACGAGTGCAACGCCGATGGCGATGCCAACCGCGATGATGAACAGCCGATAGATCGGATATTCAATTCCCAGCAGGCCGACGCGGCCCTTCAGGAGGTCCGGCGTGCCAATGCCGTGAAACGCCGATCCGAAGACGTGCTCGACTGCCCCGGCAATCGCGAACAGCAGGCCGAACGTCAGCAGCGCGAGATCAAGATGCGTCGAGCGGCCGCGCTGAGCCAGGGGTTGCAGGATGAAGAACTGCAGGGCGAAGCCGGCCGCGAACGGCAGCAGCGGACCTATGAGCAGCGCGAGCCAGAACGAACCCGTGCTGTTGGCGACGACCAACCCGAAATAGGCCCCCACCGTAAAGAAGGCGCCGTGAGCCAAATTGAGAATGTTCATCAACCCGAAGATCAACGTAAGGCCGACGGCGAGAAGGAACACCAACATGCTCAATTGCACGCCGTTGAGAAGTTGGATCAGGAAAGGCTGCATGCTTCACCCAAATTCGACAGACGCGGGCCCCGCCGGGGCGAAGCCCGCCTCGGATCAAAACGACTTCGTGCAACCCGGCAGATCGCCGGCGCCCGAAAATTGGTCCAGGGGCTTACGCTGCATCTTGCCATCGGGACCCTTGACGATCTCGACCACATAGACCTTCTCGAGCAATGCGCTGTTCTGCGCATTGAACTTGATCTTCCCGCGCGGTGAATCGAACGTCAGGTCTCGCATGGTCGAGATGAACTTCGCACGGTCTTCCGGCATCTCGCCACCAAGCGTTTCGAGCGTGAGCATCGCCTTGCCGTTGTCGTAACCAAGCGCTGCGCTCACGTCGGGATCCTGCTTGTACTTCGCGTTGTAGGCCTTGACGAACTTCTGGTTCACCTCGGTTTCGATGCCGGGGTAGTGCGTGGCGACGTGCTGGGCGTTGAGCGCGAGATCGCCGAGTGCGGGCCACAACGCTTCGTCGTAAACCCAGTGATCGCCGATGAACGGGATCTTGCTCCGCAGGCCGAAGTCCGCGTGCTGCTTGACGACCTGGATTGCTTCCGCGCCCGCATAGAATGCGTAGATGATTTGCGCGCCGGAGTTGGCAGCCTGCGTCAGTGCGGCGCTGTAGTCTTTGGTCTTCTGGAACGGCGTCCAGATTTCCTCGATCACCTTTCCGCCGTTGTCTTCAAAGCCGCGTTTGAAGCCACCGATGAATGCGCGGCCGGCGGAGTAATCAGGCCCCATCGTCACGGCGGTCTTGATCCCCTTGCTTGCCCAGTACCTGCCGGAGGCATATTCGAATCCGTTGGCGCTGAACGAGGTACGCGCAATATATGGGCTGCAGAATTTACCGGTGATCTCGTCCGCAAAAGCGTTCACGAACACCATCGGCATCTTGTTCTTGTCGGCGAGCTCCGAGACGGCAATGCCAACATTCGAACCGACGACACCGGCAACCAGATCGACTTTGTCCGACTGAACGAACTTGTTGAATCTTTGAACGCCCACGCCCGGGGTCAATTCGTCGTCCGCGCGGATGATCTCGATGCGACGGCCGTTGATCTTGCCGCCGTACTCTTCCAGTGCGATTTGAAAGCCGCGATCAATGCTTTCCGCCGGAACTGCATAGACGCCCTTGTACGGCAGCATCAGGCCGATCTTGATGGCGCCCTTCTCCTGCGCGTAGGTCGGCACGCCGGCCGATGCGGCGAGACCGATCGCTCCGGTGAGCCCAATAAGCGCATACCCCTTGAAAGACATTGCCATTCTGCTCTCCCTTGTGCCGGCCGGTTCCGCCCGCAAACTCCCGCTTGAGCCACGGCAAAGCGGCCGCGGTCTGCGTGATTCTTATGGGAGAGTGTTAGATCGCGAATCTGATCCTGACTTGCAGGATAGCGCCAGGGCCTCCGTAAAAGCGCCATTTAGACGCGAAAGCCGAAGCGGCACGTTGCCTATGACAGGCAACGCTGACGGAATGCGGATGGAGTAATGCCGGTCGCCTTCTTGAAACGCGTCGAGAAATGCTGGGCGTCATTGAAACCGATCGCAAGGGCTAGATCGACGATACTGTCTTCCGTTTCCGACAGCCGCCGCTTCGCCTCGTCGATCCGAAGCGAAAGAACGTAGCTGTATGGCGTCAGCCCGACGCTTTCCTGAAATGCGCGCAGGAAGTGCCGCTTGCTTAAGCCGGCGATTTCGGCGAGTTCGGCGAGAGTTATCGGCTGGGTAAGGTTCTCGCGCACATATTCCTCGACATACCGCAAACTTCGGCCTGGCAAACCACCGCGCAGTTTGTTGCATGGCTGCTGACTTCGCTCGCTGACGCGAGAAATGTGAGCCAGCGCCTGGATCGACCATCCTTCCGCCATGAGACTGAAAACATTGTCCGGCGAGGTCGCTTCGCGGCAAAGTTCGGCGAGGCCACGCGTCAATACATCGTGCTCAAAAGCGATCGTGCAGTTCGTGATCGCGTGCTGCAGGCGTTCGCCCACGAAAGTTGGATTCAAGAACACCACGGTGTAATCGAGTGTCGGTCCTACGTTCCACTCACCTTCGATCTCGGTTGCGGCAGGAAAGATTGCGAGCTTCGATTTTCCCGGGAATCGGCGCTCGACCGGACGCCCGTCAATCGTCGCTCTTAAGCGTTCGGCCCCCTTGCCGAACCAGAACAAAGACAGCTCAGGCTGGCGAAAATGCCAATGCATGCGCCCGACCGTCTCCCTGCGAAGAATTTCGATCCGCATGCTCGGCGTATTGGTGATGATGGAGGACACCAGATCGCCGCCAACCAACCGAACGTAGTTGTCACCGATGGTTTCCATCGCAAATCCTCATTGCAATCATGAGTGCACCAAACGCGAGGAAGAAGCGAGGCGCTTTGTTTGTGCGCTGCGGCATAACGAATTACCAACACCTATTTGCCGGTGACGCCGATTGCCTCTTCGCTTGGGATGTCGGCTACACGAAGCAACGACTAGTCCAGGGACGTGTCGGTGCTGTAGGCGACTAGTCCTGGCGCTATTCCAGCAAGACAAAGACTAGTCGCGGCCTAGTCTTTCCTGGCCCACGAAGAGACCAAGGACTAGTCGGCGCCCTCCGCGCAAGGGGCACCGCATTGTGGACCAATTGCCACGATGATCGCCAGAACACGATCTTCTAAAGTGACTTGCATGGTTTCAGCGGCGCCTTCCTTGCACCCTTCAACACCGAGCGCCCCATGTGCAGTTGCCAGGCGCATCAGACCGACCACAAGGATTGTCTCGCCGGTCCGAATTCGATCTTCAGGACCGCCCCAGAACCCACATCAAGATCCTGGCCCGCACGCCGCCCGCCTGACGCACCTTGGTCATGCTGAGCACGGCGTCGGGATGTCGCAGACTGGCCGCCATGACCTCCAACGTTGCCGGTTTATCTCGCGGATCTTCCACGACGGCACGAATGACTTCCGCCACTGCACTCTGAACACGCGCGTCTAAATCTGCCAGCTGGGAGACGATTTCGGTGAGCGTAGGATTCTCGGTGCAATCGATCAGAAGATCGAGCAAGCGGTCCTGTTGGACCAGTTTTGAGACTGATGCGACGTCACGCCCTGAAGCGAGCAGCCACCGAATAAAATCTCGCAGATCGTCGTTCGAAACGACGGACGAGATAACCGGATGCAGAGTGTTGTCAGCGCGCATCGCGGCGGCGAGCGCCTGAACGGTTGGCCGTCCCTCCTTCGGAACCTCGACGCCGCACTGGACGATGTTCTTGTCCTTTTCCCGCTTCTCACGCTGCTTCCGCTTGATTTTGGCCGCTTGCGAAGGCTCGTGCTCGTCGTCATCGACGTACGCGACGGTTTTCTTCAGGCGATATTTTTTAAGTTCTTCCTTCGAAAGCTTTTCGGCGCCGAGGCCCGATTTCGGGCCGGCGCCGCTGCCGAGGCCATTGCTCGTATGAACTGCCATCTGCTTGACCCGTCGCGCGACGGATCTCCCTGAGCTTGTCGCCGCAATTGACCGTCGCGGGCGTACGCGCGAGAAAGCGCGCGTCGACTGAACGGCCGAGGCGTCGGTTTCAAATTTTCCAAGGGTGCATACGCAATTGGTGCCAACTGGCGGACTACATGGTGGAGAAGCCGCCGCGGCGAGGTCCAGGTCCCTCCATGGACCGGCCTGCCCCTCAGTGAGCAGTGGACATACGATAGGTAATCGTGCGGTGGTTGGGTCGCAAGTTTGGGCGCCAAACACAGTTAAAGCATCTTAACGTGTTGGGTGGGTCGATCCCGGTTTGAGGGCCAGGTCGATCGCGCCATCCTTGGTTCGTCGGCGAAGTTGCCGACGGGCTTGCCACCATCGAACAGGACGATGCCCTTCGCTTCAAGAGCGGTCCTTCCTGATGCGCCTACGCGTCCGCTCAGTTGCGGCTCGAAAGCCGTGTTCGATCCTATGAATGGTGCGCACCTCGATGTTGGTGCAGGGCGAGCGCTTGCTGTGAGATGCCGAGCCACGCGAGCCGCACGGATACGCGTGTACAAATGCCAATGCCGGGAGTTGGGACGATTAGCAACCAGCCTGATCCGCCGAACCAGCGACCGAAAGGAAGCCAATTTCGCATAACAAACCTTATGCGAAACACGCGCCAAACGGGGGCCTAATCGTGAGTGCATGTTGTAGCGCTCACCACAATCCTGCATCCCGTTCACACCATTCCTGCACGCGATCCCTCCGGTCCTCTTGCCGGCCCCTTAGCAGGCCAATCAGAGCTCCACGTCCCCTTTGTCTTATGCGAAGCTCACGTTTCCGAGCGCATCGAGCGTTGGGCAAAGCGGCTGAAGTTTCGGGACGGACGGCCTCCAGCATGAAAATGGAGAATGGCGCCACTTTCGGTGAGTTCGCCGTGTTGAGGGCGCTGAAGGCCAAAGGTGGAGAAGCCCCCTTCTCCCAGTTGGCAAGGATCGAATTGCGAGGCATCGCGGTAATCCTTGGCCGAATGCTGTCGCCGCGGTCGCGTCAGAAAGGCGTGTCCGGCCGACAGACCATGAACGGCGACGGAGAGAGGTCGGCCCTTGTTCGGCGCCACTTCGTCGGATCGGCGGTTCATTTTCGCCTGACCAAGTCTGGGTGGAAGGGTGCTGAATATAGCGGGCCGTGGATGCGGTTTGCCGGTAAAACCTTACTCGAATGGACGCCAGATATTGTCGAGGGTTTTAGCGTTGAATGAGGTACGCGGACGCTCGTAGCATCGTTTTCGGCGTCATTGGTGTCGATCAATGTGGCCGGCATTTACAAGACCAATCCGACCCGAGAGGACTGGAACATCTTTCGAACTGAGATAAAGCGACATTATCGGCTGCAAGTGCCGCACGAGGCGCTACCCGACCAGTTGCGCTGGCCGCCAGGGTTTGCGGCCACTGGCAAAGAACGGCGCGCTACGAGATGGCCCAGCTCTACGGTGGCCTCTCTGAAAAAGAGCGAACGCGACAAGAACTGTATTACGCAATCCGCGACAGGACCACTAGGTCAGTCTCGATCCAAGCATGTGATGGAGATGACTACATCGCGGCGATTGTTGAAATCGATTGAGCCGCATGCCGGCGAATCCATTCAATCGCTCGCAATTCGCCTCGCGCCGCTTGCGCTCGTCACCCCGGACCAGCTTCTGCGATTTGGATTGGGGCATGCCGCGGGTCTTTCGTCCTTGCCGACCGACAAGAGCGCAATCGACTTTCTTGCGGAACTGGGCGGCTTCAGCCTCGATGATGTAAGGAGTCGCGGTGTTCTAACGGGGACCATGGGATGCGTTATCTATAAACGTGAGGTCCCGTTCGACTGGGTCAACTTGGAGGTGCGTCGGCTCGCCCCGGGAGTTCTGATTGATGATGGCGGGATACCCTTTCATCGTATCGCCTGGCAACTGAACGCCCTCGATTGCGATCTAGACACCGGAGAAGCTTTGCTCGAGCGGTGCCCTCAATGCGGCGAACTTTTGAGATGGCGCAATATTGAGTCCGTCGCGAACTGCGGGAATTGCTGCTTCGATATTCGTTGCGCCCCGGTGCGATATGTTCCGGCCGATCGCCTTTCGACAGCGCGTAGGATGTACTCATTCTTGTTGCGCTCTGGCCCGCCCCTGCCGGAACCTTTCGATCACTTGGACGACATTAGTGTGTGCCACGCGATGGAATGGCTTGCATACTTTGTGAGTAGCGTTTCCTTCGGAAAGCACCTCCGAGCGAGCTGTCAGAACGCAGGCATCGGTCTAGAGGAACTCTATTCGTGGCCGGCCTCGTTCGATAGAACTGTATTTGAATTGGCGGGCTCCCATAGCGTTAGATTCGTTGGAAAGCGACACTGTTATGCCTCGCTTGTCGATTCAATTGAGAGAGCAAGTGGCGCCTCGCTACGCGACATCTTGATGAGCCGCGCCGTCGAGTTTTTGCGTGCACCCAACCTCGGCGCTCTCGCGGACCAAGAGAGGCGTTCGCGACAACAATCACGCAAAAAGCGGACGGACGACCTTTTCAATGAAGACTAACTCTTGTGAGATATACCGCTCTGTATAGATTCGATGCGCGTGATCCACTTAAGGATCGCGGCTAAGCCCCGCGGATCGTAATCGTATCGTTCCGGGTTTTGAGCGACTGTAAGGAAATTCAAGCTACAGAGCTGCTTGCCGGCGAAATCGAGCTGACCGCCCGTACGATCCAGATGTCGTTTCAATTCCGCTCTGGTTCGGGGGCGCAGAGCGACTAGTTCAATAGAGTGGCGGTTGATAGCGGAAGCCAATGCTTCAAATCGTTTCGACATTGCCTCGTCGTCTGTCATTGGCGCCTCTCCCCAATTTTCAGATGAGCTGTACGGCGACTAAATTAGGTTCCTTTATCTTCACAATCGAAGCCTACCATCGAATGATCGAACCGTGGGTCAACCGAGGCAGCGGCTGGTGGAATCCTTCCCTGAGAGATCACTCGCGCCTAGCTACCGCACAAGTGCGTATTGCTGCGCCTTGCGGCAGAACTTGAGTCCCCTCCAAAGGAAACTGAGTCCTGAGCATCACTGGACGTGCCCTCATCCAGGGTTTGATTTGTCCTCTCAGTGAAGCCGCGGCGCGAGGCGGCCGCCAACCGATATTGCTGAGACACCGCGTAAACGGACTCTGGTGCGGAGAAATGGAAGGCGCCGTCGCCGACGATCTGCACCACCCGCGAGGATGGCTTCGCCAGGCTGAGGCCAAGCGACATGCCGCCGCTGAACCCAAGGCCGCCACCAGCCGAGCCCACATAGGTCAGAGGTTTAGTGCGCCATAGCTGCTGCTGAAGGACGGGCGCATTGCGGACGGCCTCATTGAGGACGATGTCGTCCCCGGACAGAAGCGCCTGCAGACGCGCGAAGAGGAATGCAGGATTGATCGCGCCTGGTTCGCCCCTTTCCGCGGCCGCGGCTCGTCGCCTCGCCTGAACGGCATCGCGGACCTGCTCCCAACCCTCGATCCGGCGACGCACCTTCCTGCGATAGTCGTCATCGGCGCGCGCTTCGACGACCTCTAGCACCTGCTGCAGGATGATCGCCGAATCACCGGCGATGCGCAGGTCGGTGGCAAAGCCCCACATCGGGATATCGGCCTTGAGCGGATCGATGTCGATCTGGATCCAGCCCAGCCTGTCCGCAGCCTTCGCAGACTGCGGGACGAAGGGCACGTCGGTATCGACAAGCAGGCCGAGTCAGCATAGGCGACCAGCGCGGACGGATCGCCACCGGCACAGCAAGTCGAGTCCTGAGAAATGTTCACCGTCACCGGATTGAATTCGGCCACGCGAATGCCGCAGGCAAGTGTCAGCCGTTCAGCACCGCGACGTCATCTGGATTGCGGCCGAGATTGGCGGTCAGCGCGATCGGATTCTCGGCCGCCATCAGCGCTTCAGCCACGGCATGCGCCCGCGCCGGCTCAATCCCGCCCGCCTTGACCGTGCCGGTAGCGGCTTGAGCGGCTTGGGCAATTGAACCCCTTGCACGCCCGAGCGCGTCCCTACCAAAGTCTGATGACGCACCTGCCATCAACGAGTCGTCGCCTCGAGTTCCTTGAGATCAAAGCCGTCTCGATTGGCTTCGGCGGGGTTGAGCGTCGGAATGCCGCGAGAAAGTAGTTTTCGCGCCGCTACATGGTCTGCACTGCGGTTGATCGACTGTACCCCAATAAGTTTGTCGTGCTTAAAACTAAGGACTGACATTTCCTGATCTGCCGGACTTCCAATCACAACATTTCGATCGAAGCCGGTTGATAGCCCGGCAATCTGTAGCTTCAAATCTCGCTGGTCACTCCAAAACCAAGGTAAGGCAACATAGCGTCCTGATTTCCCTGTTAGCCTCTTCGCAACTGCGCGGGCCTGGTCGGTAGCGTTCTGCACAGATTCTAGCCGCACATGAGAACCGGACAACGCGGTTGGAAACGAGGCACAATCTCCAATAGCCGATATCATCGGGTCATATGGCGCGCGCTCTCGAGCAGCCAGCGTAACCTCCCCGTGCGATCGAGTTGGCTTCCAGCATGAGATTTGTTCGACGAGCGGTGGAGGCCATCGAAATCACCCTCTGACTGTCCGAGACTTTAGGAGCTGCTGGTGCCGCATCAGGGCGGGGCTCGTGTACGCGGAAGAACTTACTCTGGACGCGTTTATTAGCGTTTCCACTTCACGTTCCGCGTCACGGCTTACGGCAGACTCGCCCAGATGCAAGTAGGCAGAGGTATGCGCCCACCGGCCTTACGCGGCCGAGCCGGTATAATTCCGCTTCTGGTCGTCATAGTCCCTGTCCAAACTACCGTTCGCGCCACACATACTAGTCATCTGGAACGCAAGTTCGTCACATTAGTTGATGGCTCGAATCTTTGTAGAGGAGAGCGCTTGTGGGGAATGCAGGTGTGAGAGGCCGGCCGATCGCGCCGTTAGTGCTCAGTCCGCAGGAGCGCACGTACCTGGAGAGGCAAGTTCGTCGTCATCGTGTTGCGCGGTCGCTATCTGAGCGATGCCGCGCGATCCTGCGGTGTGCGGATGGCTTGCCAAGCAAGTCTGTGGCTGCCGAACTCGGCATCCATGAACATACCGTTGGCAAGTGGCGCCGCCGATTCTTGAAGGATCGCTGTGATGGCCTGCTTGACGAAGCCCGCCCTGGCCGTCCTCGCACTATCAACGACGATCAGGTTGCCGCCGTGATCGAGCGCACCCTGCGTACGACGCCGGCCGACGCGACGCACTGGTCGATCCGCTCGATGGCTGCGGAAACTGGCTTTTCTCACACCACGATCCGCCGGATGTGGACGGCGTTCGGCTTGCAGCCGCACCGCAGCCAGACATTTAAACTGTCGAGCGATCCGCTATTCGTCGATAAGGTGCGCGATATTGTCGGGCTTTACCTGTCCCCACCGAACCGAGCCGTTGTCCTCAGTGTCGATGAGAAAAGCCAGATCCAGGCACTCGATCGCGAGCAGCCAGTGTTGCCGATGATGCCTGGGGTGCCGGAACGTCGCACGCACAGCTATGTGCGGCATGGCACGACCACGCTGTTTGCCGCGCTCGATGTCGCTTCCGGCTTCGTCATTGGCAAATGCTACCAGCGCCATCGGGCGGTCGAGTTCTTGAAGTTCCTCAAAGAGATCGACGCTCAAATCCCTGAGGGGCTCGCTGTCCATATCGTCATGGACAACTACGCCACCCACAAGACACCCAGGATCAAAGCGTGGCTCGCTCGCCGGCCGCACTATCATGTCCACTTCACGCCGACTTCCGCGTCATGGATCAATCAGATCGAGCGCTGGTTCGCTGAACTCACCAGAAAGCAGATCCAGCGAGGTGTTCACACCTCCGTCAGGCAGCTCGAGGCCGACATCCGTACCTTCATCGAACGGCACAATGATCACCCGAAGCCCTTCAAATGGACCAAGTCCGCAGACCAGATCTTGGCTTCCGTCAAACGCTTCTGCCACAAAGCCCAGCAGACTTTATGTGGCGAACTTTAGATTCACGTGACTAGGACGCGGACTCATTAAGGCGCAGCCATAGCCTGATTGACGCGAGTTGAACGAATGCGAGGTAGTTGGCGGCGAGCCTGTCGTAGCGCGTCGCCACCCGACGACATTGTTTGATCCTATTGAAGAACCGCTCGACCCGGTTGCGAGCACGATAGAGATAGGGGCTGAAGCAGATCGGATCGCTGCGATTGCTTTTCGGGGATGTTCGTCCACGCACCCTTCTTCATGGCAAGCTCCCTGATCCAGTCCCCGTCATAGCCACGATCGGCAAGCAGCATTGACCCGGATTTCAGACGAGACAGCAGTTTTCCGGCGAGTCGAACGTCATGGGCCTCACCGGGGCTCAGCGCCAACCGTACTGGCAGACCATTGCCATCGACCACCGCATGGATTTTGCTCGTCAAGCCGCCGCGGGACCTTCCCATTGATTGGCGCTGGTTCCTTGTGATGCAGGCTCCATGCTGATGCACGCGGACAATGGAGGTGTCGATCATCTGGACAGCGGCATCATGGGCAGTGGAAAGCGCTTCTATGATGCGGCCCCAAACACCGGCCCGCCGCCACCTGACGAAGCGATTGTAGCAAGTGGTGTATGGGCCAAACGCCGTCGGCAGATCACGCCAGGGTGCTCCTGATCGGAGGATCCAGAAGATGCCATTCAGGACCCGTCGGTCGTTTACTCGAGGAACACCACGCGGCTTGTTCGGCAGCATCGGCTTGATGGTGGCCCATTCATGGTCGGCGAGTTCGTAGCGCATGATTCGAGCCCCCAGTTCGGGAGTTTGAATCACGGCAGTCCGGCCAAATGCAACGCTCTTGGCCCGCTCCTGGTGCGGCGCTTACGGACAGGAGCGGACATCAACCAGCCCTCCATCTCTGCCAAATGCGTCGAAAATGACCCACAGCGGACTCCGGCGCATCGAGCTCCCCTGACGGAGTGGCTTTAACTTAAGCTAATACGCCCGCAAAAGTACGGGATTGTAGTTCCGCCGATTGTGGCGCACCACAGGGTATCGCCGACCGAGGGCTCGTCCGTAGGCGTCGGCGGCTGAGAGACGTTCGCGCTCCCGCCTGCCAACCGGGAGGCCGAATGTCTCACTCTTCCATCGACGAAATAGCCCAGCAAAGCGACGTCTTCACTATGGTCGTTGAGGACGAGCCGTTGGTGCGAGAGTTCATTGCAGATGCCCTGAGCGACGGCGGCTTCCAAACGGAACTGGCTGCATCCGGCACCGAAGCGGTGCAGCTTCTGCGTGCCAACGTCGGCAAGTATCGCGCGCTGATCACAGACATCAATATGCCTGGACCGCTCAAAGGCTGGGACGTTGCCCGAGAAGCCCGAGAACTTAATCCGGAGATCCCTGTCGTCTACATGACAGGCGACGCGGCCCATCAGTGGCCTTCCATGGGTGTTCCCAACAGCTTGCTCTTACGGAAACCGTTCGCACCCGCTCAAGTCGTTACGGCCGTCGCAAGTTTGCTGAACAGCGTCTCCACCAGCGGAAACTCAATGCTGCCCTGAAGACGACGCCGGCGATGACCACTCGCACACATAGCAAGGGTTGAAGGCATGTCCGATCAAGACACGAAAAGCCTCAAAGACCGAGAAAACGATGCTGCCAGTCTTGAAGGACGCATCCGTGAGCGGGCCCACCATCTTTGGGAATTGGAGGGCCGACAGGAAGGAAAGGACGAAGAATACTGGCACCGCGCCGAGCAGCAATTGCAATCCGATACGCAGGCGGCATATCCGCCTTCTGCGTCCCGGGCCCACAGGACCTGATCACGAAGCCTGCTTTTCCAAAATGGCCCGGGTCGGCAACGTGGCCTAATGAGAACAATCCTGAAGGAGCGGCGACGAAGGGTGCTCATGACCCGAAGCGGAACTGGAGTGCCTCCGCTTTTCTTTAGGAACGGCGGCCCTTCCATGCTAGTTGTCGTGCATCAAAGGGACTTCAACGGCCGCCTCTGACTGAGAGACGCTACAGCGCTCCCGCCCAAGGGAGTGAGCTTATGCCCCGATTCCACTTTCACATTCTCGACGGAACGGCTCTGACCGACCATGAAGGATTGGAGCTGCCCGACATCGCCGCGATCAGGTGCGAGGCCATCCGGTTTGCTGGTGCGGTGTTAAGAGACCACAGAGCGGACGACATTTGGCCAGTCGAGCCTTGGCAGATGGTCGTCAACGATAGCCCAAATCCAAACACCGGCCGGATACACTTCAAACTGACAGTGACAGCGACGGAGTAGGCGCCGTGCGTTGTCACGCCTAACGTTCTTCGCTTCAAGCGTTGTATAGGTGGATCAGCCTTAACAAATGTTGGTACCGATCGCCCTTGGTGAAGATTGGCGATAGCGCGTCGTTCCTACGTATGCGCGAGATATCGTACTTGGCTCCGAGGCCCCGCCGTTATAGGCTGGCAGCACAATCCGATCTGAACCGATGGCCCTCTACTACTTTGATACCCGCGACAATGACTACTTCGTCCCCGATGACATCGGTGTCGAGATAGCCACGTTCGACCAGGTCAAGCTCGCCGCCTCTCAGGCGATGGCGGACTTTGCCAAGGACGTGCTGCCGGGTTCAGTCGTCCGCATCCTGTCAATCGAGGTTCGAGATTCCTCAGGGCCCGTGCTTCGCGTTGTGCTTCGCTTCGAGATCGAACATCAGCTGGCTCATTGAGCGGCGGTCGGGGCCTGCCGGCGTGCCAATTGGCGGCACGTTCTTAACTTGGACCACGCGGGCTCACGCTTAACTCAGCGGAACGTCCGACGATTTGAGGCTCGCAAAGCCGGTCTTATTCCTGTAGGTTACTTCTATCCCCGGCAGATACCATTGGGCGCTGGAGCTGAGAGTTCGAGGGACTCCCGCCTGTCCTGGCCGGAGTGGTTGCCATCATTCGGGTCGCAAGGGGATGATCCGGTGTCGGCAAATCTTGCAACAGCGCTTGTTACCAAACTCACCGTCTCGAACCATCTGGATGGCGACGACATCCGCGCCATTGAGAGCCTGAGGTTTCGCGAGCGGCACGTTGGCGCCCGGGAAGTCATTGTGGCCGATGGCGTTCGTCCCGGCGAGTGCTGCCTGATCGTTGAGGGGTTTGCCTCGCGCTCGAAGACGACGGCTGATGGGGCGCGACAGGTGTTGTCCTTGCACATCCCGGGCGACATACCCGACCTTCAAAGCCTCCACCTCAAGGTCATGGACCATGATCTTGTCACCATCTCACCTTGCACACTGGGGTTCATTTCGCACAGCGATTTGAGGGAGGTGACCGCACGGCGTCCAAACCTCGCCGCAGCCCTTTGGCGAGAGACCTTGATCGATGGTTCTATCTTCCGGGAATGGATCGCGAATGTCGGTCGGCGAGCCGCGTTGCCGAGAATGGCTCACCTGTTGATTGAAATGCACGAGCGGCTTCGAGCAATCGGGCGCACCCGGGAGGGAGACTTCAGCTTCCCTATCACGCAGGTCGAACTCGGAGATTGTTTGGGACTTTCAGTGGTCCATACCAACCGTACCCTCCAAGCTCTGCGCAAGGAGGGGTTGATAGAGACGGACCGATCCGGATTCCATTTGCTGGACCAGGAACGACTGGAAGAGTTGGCGGGCTTCGATCGGACCTATCTCCATCTGTCGCCGAGCGCCTAGTAAACTCGGAAGATTGATCGCTCCTCATCAGTCATCTTCAACTCTCCGAAGGCTGTTTAAATACCTAAGGCGAGCATGGTCTTTGGAACGTACAAATCCGAAGAGGTAAGACCGTGGTTAGGCGGCTCTTTCCTGAGAGTGTCCACCCCTGGTCCGTGGCAGACCTTGTCGCGCGGCCGCCAACTTGTCTGCTCCTGATGCTGTGGACGGCTCCTCCACCGGCACGAGAGTGCCAAGGAGTGGGTGCCGTTTTAAGGCTCCCACGATTCGGAGGAGCAGCCTATGCAGTCAATTTCGACGATTGGCGTTGATATTGCGAAGTCGGTCTTCCAAGTGCACGGCGTTGATGCAGCCGGCCAGGTGGTCTTACGCCGTCAGTTGAGGCGTCGCCACGTCTTGGCATTTTTCCAAAAGTTGCCGCCATGCCTGGTGGGGATCGAAGCTTGCGCATCATCGCACCATTGGTCCCGTGAATTGCAGGCGTTGGGGCATACGGTGCGGTTGATGCCTCCGGCCTATGTGAAGCCCTACGTCAAGCGGCAGAAGAACGACGCTACGGACGCGGAGGCGATCTGTGAAGCGGTGACGAGGCCCAACATGCGGTTCGTGCCGACCAAGACAGTCGAGCAACAGAGCTGTCTGATGCTTCACCGAGCGCGCCACCTCTTCATCCGCCAGCAGACCGCGATCATCAACTCGATCCGCGCCTATCTTGCCGAGTTCGGGATTGTCGCCCCTGTTGGGCGGCGAGGCGTCGAGCAACTGCTGGAAGTCGTCGCCGATAAAGCCGAAGACCGAGTCCCGGAGGTCGCCCGGATGTGCCTTGCTGCTCTTGGCGGTCAATTGCGCGCGCTGAAGGCCCAGATCCTGGAGTTCGACCGCCGCATCATCGCCTGGCATCGATCAAACACGACGAGCAAGCGGCTGGACGCGATCCCTGGCGTCGGTCCGGCGCTGGCAACAGCGCTGGTCGCCAGCATTGCCGATCCCAAAGCCTTCCGATCCGGGCGGGACTTCTCGGCCTGGGTTGGTCTCGTGCCAAAGCAGAGTTCGAGCGGGGGCAAAGACAAGCTTGGCAGCATCAGCAAGCAGGGCGATCGCTACTTGCGTAGCCTGTTCACGGCTGGCGCGCTCGCCGTAATCCGCTACGCCAAGATCCACGGCACCGATCATCGGCCATGGCTCACGCGATTGTTGACCCGGCGGCCCACCAAGGTCGCGGCCATCGCGCTTGCCAACAAGCTCGCCAGGATGGCCTGGGCGATGATGGCGAGGAACGAACGCTACCAGGAACCGGCCGCGCTGGCGGCCTAAAGAGATCGCGCCGACATCGCCGGCGTGACGTAACGGTTGGGAGGGCGAACAGCACGTAATGCAGTGCCGGTCGATCCGGCGATCAGGACACCCCACTTGGGCCATCGCATCTCGAATGCGTGCTTTTGACCGGGACCTGATCCGCGGAGGGCATTATGGCCAGCGGTCATGGGTACCGCGCAAACAGGCCGAACACATGGCTGCTCCGACCAATCCTGCGACGTGAAGATTCTCCTTGCCAACCCGGAGCCGTCCACACATGGCCCATCGCGACATATTGCGCTGCCGCACGAAGTCGGTCGCTATAGGGGCAAAGCAGACATTCCTTTAGTCGCATCACGCCGCCGGGTTTATGGGTACAGAGCCTAGGGGGAAACGTTCGGAGGAGAGACATGTCAGACCGCCGGGAGCTTTATCGCAGTCCAAATGGCGATGCATGGTTCATCGCTCGTGAGCCGACGAATGGTTATGCTTTCATTATTCACCAGCCTAATCCGCCATCGGGCGGGCGCCTCTCTCATATCGAGTTGGGCGACTTCTTGCGCGACGGAAAGGGCCCCGAACAGCAAGCTTTGTTGCGCCTAATCGGAACACTGGTCGAGGTACCGCCGTTTGCCTAAGTGGGAACGCGACCGGCTACTCGCATGTGCTTGGCGGGCCGCCATTTAGCCTGCGAGAGGGAGCTGTTTGAAACTATGACCACCGAGGGAACGCATCAAAGGGAACAAAGTGTGGGACGGCGGTTTGAATCTGGCGGCAGAACTAGGAGACTGGGAGCCGCGAAGAAAAGCCGTTCGGTGTAACGCCCGGCGGCTTTTTGTTTGAGGGCATATCTTGAGACTGTGCTCGATCACTTCAACGCACAGACAAACCAGATTGAATATTCCTACCTTTCGCGGCTCCCCGTTGAACCTATCGACGGCATCCCCGATCGACACTTTCATCCCGCAGAGCCGAGCGCCGTGCCGCTGACGGTGGCAGCGCAGTTCTGATCTGTCGTGTACTGCTCTGGAGTCGGCCTTGAAGACACGAGCCGAAGTCGTGATCGGCAGCGCTTTCGGTCTACTTTAATCCTGAAAGCAGACCATCCGAACAGCCTGACGATGGTTAGCTATGGGCCAACAGGCGTCTTGATCCAAATGGCCTCGAAAGCCTGCTACCGTATGATAACGGCAGTGGTGGGCTACTGTTCTCTCCCTTCAGGAGAGGGGCTACTACGCCAGCAGCCGTGCGACAGCCTGGGCAAGCAGAAAGAGCACGTACAGCCAGCCGGACATCGCGATAGCTATGGTGGCAAAGAAGAGTGAGCCGAGGACTAAGTCAACCAATCTCCCGCTCGCGGCCTTGAGAGGTGTCGTCGGCGGGATCGAGGCGGGTGCGATCGGGAAGTGTTCGACGCCGAACGGGTGAGCCATCTTTGCCCCTCTCATGGCTGGCAGGGGAGCGCAAAAGCGGTCTCCCGGCCACCGACGCCTGCAGGAAGAGCCCCTGATCGGTGACGCGTCTTCAATGCCCGATGACAGGCAGGGTTCAATTCGTCCCTGACAAGTGCCATTCTGCTCCATTCAGGGATACCGGTTCGCTCCTCAGGGCTACCCACGGAGAAGCACCGCGAGAAGCGTGGCAGAAAGCAACGCCAGCGAAACAACGATAGAGGCGAAGTGCCAATCTATGTCGCCGCGTCCGGCCCGCATTGTGTCTCTCCCATGCCAGTCGTTAAGCCCCGCCTTCTTATCTCGTCCTCGATTTCTTTAAGGAAGTTGAGGAGCTTGGGTCCATCCATGTCCTCAGCGCGGCGCGCTTAAAGCACTCCACGATCGTCAGCTCAGCCTTCGAAGAAGGTCCAGCCCCGCTTTCCATCGCCGTCTCCCCTTCCGTAGGTTCGTGGCGTCAATCGGTGACCGAGAGCCGAGATGCTCCCGCTTTCATGCCTGGGGGCTAGTGACGGGGCCTGTCCTTGTTCTTCTGGATGGGAGGCGTGCTGGGATTTAGCTTGCTCCAGAAGTGGTTCAGGACGGCGTTGATGGCCCAGTCGCTCTTGTTCGCCACTCTCGTTCGAAAGTCGATTATTCTCTTCACGCGATTGCGCGCACGGGATTGAAGGTGTCCCATCATGTCGGAGCCTGCTGGCCCGGCGATGAAACCCACTGGTTGATTTCAATAGCCACTTCGGCCTGACGAACCTTCTGCAGCAAGTCGTCCCGGTCCTTGCCAGGCCGCAGTCCTTCGGCCTGATCGCGCCCGCGTTGCGCAAATTGGGAAAGCCGTTCTGACAGTTTTAAAATCCGAGATTGCATAGCGCTGCTCCCTGTCCGGTTGGGCGGGAGCACAATACTCTCAGTCACCGATAGAAGCCGTGGGCCGAGCGGTGATGAAGCGACTAGACGCCCTATTCGGCAGGGAGTCGACCTAATTCGGTTAGGGCGCTTCGAATTGTCAATTCGGTGTACGAAGTAGGTAAAACAGGGCGCTATTCCCTTCTATCTGAGCCGTTTCGCGCGAAGTCTCATGGCCGCTCATCAGCAGGGCGTCGTCTTCCCAAACCTGCCACTCCCACTTCTGCGGGAGAAGAGCGTCCAGCCTCACCTCAAGCATGCGCCTCGCGGGAATTTTGTGGGCCATACAGCGTATATCCGCTCTCAGTCACCGATATATTCTACTGGCCTTGCGGTGATGCCGAAACGCTAGCACGGCACCAATGGTATTGTCTGTACAGATGTTGCCGCTTGCGAGCGGCAACAGCACCATAGGGCTAGGGCTATTGCTATCGTCCGCTCCCTTCAAGGGAGTTCATCGCTCTTCGGGTCGTGTTCGCAAGCCGGGAGATGAAAGCCACTCGTCGATGTCGGAGGCATTCTCGGCCTGTCGTGCCCTGCGAAGCAATCGTTCGCGCTCGATGCCAGGATGAGCGCTTTTTGCCATCTTGCGACGACGTTGCGCTTCTTCGTTTAGGCGTTGATAAAGCGAGGTAGATTGCTTGAAACGATTTCGTGCCTGCATAGCGCGCTTCCTTATTTGACGGAAGGCGGGAGCGTAAGGCTCTCAGTCACCGATAAATGCCATGGGCCGGGCGGCGATAGCTTTAATATGGATACTCCTCCGCGACCAAAACAGGGGGCGGCCGACAAATAAGCGTTGGAGGCGATCAGCTATACCCTGTAGATCAACTGTCCCCTAAATGAGAAGAGCGTGTGAGGTTGCTGGTCAATTTTGCTCACCTCGGAAAAGTTAAGAAATCAAAACAGACCGCTGCCAGTTTTCAAAACCGGCCATTAGGATCGGAAACAGGCCGGCACCTCCTAGCGCCTCAGGACAGATTGGCAACTCCAGGACTCTCCCGAACTCGACGGTCCGATCCGAGGTCTGTTGTGAGTCACCATCCGACCCGGGAAGGTCAGTTGTGGACAAGCCTGCGCGCTGCCCACCTGTTTGGATTGAGCGCAGTACGCGTGACGGTCATACCTGATCGCACCAACTGCCACGGCCCTGACATTCGGCTCGTTAGTCATTTCATCGGAGCCAACTAGCTGTTTGCTTGAGCCGATGGCGCGGGTCCGCCGAGGGTGACTACCACTGAATAGCTATTGCAGCGACGATCAACAGCCCGAAAAAGATCGGCAGCAATACCGGAGGTACGAGCCACTCACGAACATTGAAACTATCGGTATTCGACATTTGGGACCGCCTTTTTAAAACGGCGGGAGCGCAACACTCTCAGTCACCGACAATAGCCAGGGGACGCGCTGATATGAGGAACATGGTGACGCCCCCGCCGAATAACGAGGCCGGTCGCAACTTTATTGTCGTGAGCAGGTTGTAATCCGATTCTAGAGTAGCCATTTACGGGTTAGCGCGGCCGGACCACTTTCAGCTCTTCCCGTTGCGCAAACTTGATCGGATCCAACCGTGATTGAGTTTCCAAACTATAGTCGTTCATATGACCGAACGCGCCATGCCGTGCGTTTTTGGGGATACGATAGCGCGCTAGAGGCATCGTTTTTCATAGAGGAAGACGCGCTGAGGCGACTTGAACCCAACGCTCACCGCGATGAATCGGGTTTCCTGAACGCATTCGATTCCAATCGTGATGTGACATGTGCCGCCGCTGCCAGTGTGTACGTCCGCGGCAGCAGGGGTTCTTACGATCTGGTCGCCGCTAATTTTTGAAATGAAGACTCACGTCTTAATGGACGCGGAGGACTTTGTTTACGGCACGTAGTTCATTACGACTTCCAATCCAGAAATATTTACAAAAGCCAGGGAGAATTGCATGAAATTTCGTCCGCTCCATGACCGCGTCGTGGTCAAGCGCATAGAGGCCGAAGTCAAGACCACTGGCGGCATCATCATTCCGGACACTGCCAAGGAGAAGCCCTCCCAGGGCGAAGTCATCGCCGTCGGCCCCGGTGGCCACGACGAAGCCGGCAAGCTGATCCCGATCGACATGCAGGTCGGCGATCGCGTGCTGTTCGGAAAGTGGTCGGGAACCGAGGTCACGATCGACGGCCAGGAGCTGTTGATCATGAGGGAGAGCGACATTATGGGCGTTCTCACGGATCTGCCGGCCGCCAAGAAGAAGGTCGCGTAAGCGCCAGCCAGTTTTCCCATGCAGTTCGACCGCGGCTACATCTCGCCCTACTTCGTCACCAACGCCGACAAGATGCGCGTTGAGATGGACGACGCCTACATCCTCATCAACGAGAAGAAGCTCTCCTCGCTGA
>Ga0214545_1003459_pt1 | contig 30087 bp, 15 predicted proteins | sample CNSS4metaG_FD_160064 | JGI IMG/M metagenome (GOLD analysis project Ga0214545, IMG submission 160064) | Root nodule microbial communities from cowpea collected in UCLA plant growth center, Los Angeles, California, USA - CNSS4 | ecosystem: Host-associated > Plants > Roots > Nodule | place: USA...
TTCGAGCTTCCATGGCGCTCGCGTGTCCCGATCGTGGTGGCTGGTACGGTGGCGGCAAGTCTTGGTTGGCTACGGAGGTGCGACGAAGGAGCCTCGCGCGCAGGAGAAAGAAACGAGGTTCTCGCCGGCGACATCGCTGATGGTGACTGGCGTCGACGGCGTCGTCCCTCGCCGGTGGTGGGAGTTGCAGTGGCGGCATGAGCGTTGTGGTTGGTGACGACGAGGGAAGGGGGCTGCCATGGAGAGACTAAGTTTAATTAGGGTTCCGTTTAAGAAAAAAGAAAGGGGTCTGCCATTTCTTTTTCTTCACACACCCCTACCCATACTGCATGCACCTGCATTTTGATGTTTTAGGGCTTCTTTATAACTACTTCGCGCACCTCCATTTATGATGATCCCGCACCCCCCGCTTTGTTTTTGTCTGTTGGGCTTCCGTGCATTTTTACTTCCTCGCGCACCTCCACCATTACTAATCTCGCACCCCTTCACACACTTTGTACTCCTATTTTGAATTTGTTTTATACTTTACCAGCCGCACCACCACCTTTAATAAATACACCCCATTTACTTCATATACCTCCCACTAACCACTCACACACCCCCATATTTTGTTTCCCACTCTCACCCTTCTTAATTAAATTATTTCTTTTTATTTATTTATTTATTTATTTTTTCTTTTATTTTGTTTTTTTATTATTATTTGTTTATTTTCGTTCATTTATTTGTTTATTTTTATTATTATTATTATTTATTTTTTTATTATTATTTATTTTTTTCCTTATTTTTTATTTATTTATTTATTTATTTTTATTATTCCTAGGAAAACAAATATATTTAAAAATTATTAAAAATTACAAAAATAGAAAAATCTAAAAAAAAAACCAAAAATAGTTTTCTTTTTTTAAATAATTTTGTCCTTTTATTTATTTATTATTTTATTTTTATTATTTTTGAGAAAAAAAAATAAAATATATTTGAAAATTATTAAAAATTACAAAAAAAGAAAAAAGAAAATCTGAAAAATGAAAAATATTCTCTTTCACTTAATCGTGTCTGTCCGGTCGCTCGCACCGCGTGACACTCATTTTCAAAAATACCAAAAATAGTTTTTTCTTTCTCCTTTCGTGTCTGTCCGACCGCTCGCGTCGTGTGACACCTACCTTCAAGAAATTCAAAAATACTAAAAAAAAATATATAAATTTCAAAATACAAAAATATCAACATTTTCAAACAAACATTTCTTTAAAGAACTACGTAACCCTGATTTCTCATTTTGAATGAGAATACGTAGGACCAAGGTCAATCCTTGTCGGGCCCAAAAAAGTTAAAAAATATTTTGTTTCTCTTAGCATTTTTGTCTCATTATTTTTGGGGAAAATTAATATTTTGAAAATCGCGTCAGCTTTGCATTTTTAATTAAAGGTACCGCCCTCGGGTGGGCGCAGTAAGGTGCTAACACCTTCCTTACGCGTAACCGACTCCCGGATCCAAAATCTGGTTTTTCGCAGACTTATTTTATTTTCATGGTTTTCCATAGTTTTTTACAGAATAACTATGGTGGCGACTCCAAATCTCTTTTAAACCCGTTTTCTTATTTCGGTTCGCCTTCCCGTCGCGATTCCGGTTGCGACAATTTTTAACAAGATTTTTTATATTAAGAAAATTATTTATCATAGACATAATTATTTAAATAATTATTATATATATATACATTACTTTTAATATTTACCATTTTAAAATTATTATTTAAATTATTTGTTTTAAATGCAAAATTTATTATATTTAAATAAACATATTTCAACAATTTAAAATAATTATTAAATTTTTTTATATTTTAATTATAAAATTTATTACATTTAAATACAAATGTTTCAATTAATGACGCATTTATTTCATTTACCATTTTAAAGAAAACAAAAATCAAATATGAGTAAAATGCAGTCTTCTAAAAATTAGATTTTAGCGGGGTAAACAGTTATGTGTTATCTTATTAATTAGAGGCACACTATACTGTCTCAATAACTAAAAGTGAAAAAGAGTGTGATTAGTGAAAAAATTCAGATTAAATATATTTATTTAGAATTGTCTCATACATATTTATTTTTACTCTAATTCACTAAAAATTTGGAGACACTTCAAGAAAAAATAAAAAAACGAGACATACTTGAAAAGTAGAAATACGAAGAACAAATCTTCCCTATTAATTTTCATCATCCAACAAATACAATCATGTCTTTTAAAACCTTTTTTTATTCTACCAAATTAAATCTTATATAAAGAAATTTAAAACTCTTTTTATTTTACTTTACCAAAAACACCGTCTAATATTTTCATTAAAAATTTCAAAACTCTTTTATCTTTATTCTACAAAATTCACAGTGTAATGTTTCAACTAAAAAAAAAATGGAACTCTTTTCTTTTATTTTACCAAACTTACTCTCATACTCTTTTAAAAAAAAATACTCTTTTAAAAAATACGTAATGCATATAAATCCTCCTGTAACTCATTTTCCTACTTTATTTATACAAAACATAAGTTTCCACGTTTTTCACCAGATGTATTTTCTATATTTTTCTTTATTTCACCACACTAATTCTCTAATATTTCTACTAAAAAATATTTAAAACTCTTTTTTTCTTTTATTCTACCAAACTCATTTTCTAATATTTCCACAAAAAACAAAATTAATTTTTTTTATTCTACCAAATCCAGTTTCCAAAATTTTCACTAAAAAAATTTTCAAACTCTTTTTCTTTTATTATGTAACATCCCATTTAATAGTTTTTCACACTATCAAACAAAACATTATATCATGATCAAACATAGCAGATAGTAGGGATAGCAGTCATATACACATAGTATATAAATCTGGTACCGTCCTTCCAAAAGCCACAAGAATATACACAAGGTAAGAGCTGGTATAAAAGATGCTAAACTACACAATCCCAAAAACTGTACCGCAGCAACCTACAACTATAGCGAACATTCCCAGTAAGGCTTTAACTCCTGCTCAGGAAGGAGTATCTCCATCTGGTTTCTGCTCTGCTCACACCAACCATAGGTGATCATTGTAAAAGGGTAATATGCAAAAGCAGGCAAACACAAACAAGAAGGGTAAGTTAACTGAAATGAGAAACACCGATACACTTCACAATTTAGAAATATCATTCATGGCATGTAATTCAATCATAAGTTCTAGACTCGATATCTGGATTGTGTAAGCGACATTGGAGCTCTTAGTGGCTTGCACCTGCAACGGTTCCCAGACTCTGCAGAGTCTGGACGCATGGAGTATTCACCCGATCGTTCCCAGGGTAAGTCCCCTTCACGTCTAGGACTGGATCAAGTCCAACGACGAGGACCTCCTGCTACTCCTCACGACATAATTCATTCTACTCTATCTGAGCTTGAATGATTATTGGAGTTTCAGGATACCAACCAATTTGGATTCCTCACGTCCTTACACACACTACAATTCCACTCGAATTTCCCTTGAAATTCCATTTCAATCACAACTTCTCATAATTTATATTCATCCAATTTAATCATACAATACATCAATGGTAGCATTCCAACCATACAGGGTCTAAATCGCTCAAGGATACATTAAATCATGCATTTCCACTAATGAAAACAGACTTAGAACACCACTACTGCAGTGGCTCTCGCTCAGGCTAAAAAGTCTAGCCTAGGCGAGAGGTCATCTCGCTCAGGCGAGACACTAACAGTGGCAAAAAAAAGAAAACCTGGGCGAACTCTCGCTCAGGCTAGACTGGTTCGCCTAGACAAGATCGTCTCTCGCTCAGGCAACTCTAGTTCGCCTAGGCGAGACTTCGCGCATGAACAAAAGGGCGTCTCCTAGTGTTTTCGCTCAGGCGAGAGTCACTCGCCTAGGCGAAAATACCAGGTCACGAACTCGTTCCCACATGCAGTAGACCAATTTCCCTCAAACACAACATCAATTACTTACCAAATCATGCAATCCAACAATCAATTCATCAATTAACATGTAATTCAATCTCATCCACGAATTTTCTATACAATTCAAGAAGAGGGGTTAGCTTCCCTTACCTCTATATATTTCTAACTAGCTATAATCCTTCCAACCAAAAGCACCATCTAATAGTTTTATTAAAAAATATTTATAACTCTTTTTCCTTAATTCTACAAAACTCATTAAAAAAAATTTAAACTTTTTTCCTTTATTTTACCAAATTTACTCTCAAACTCTTCAAAAATGACGTAATGTATTTTCTTCATCTTTAACTCATTCTATTACTCTATTGATACAAAACATGACATTTCACATCGTTGTATTTTTTTTTCTTTTTTTTCACCACACTAATTATCTATTATTTTTACTAAAAATATTTAAAACTCTTTTTCTTTTATTCTATCAAACTCATTTTCTAATATATCAACAGAAAACATAATTATTTTCTTTTTATTCTACCAAACCCACTCTCCAACATTTTCACTAAAAGATATTTAAAACTCTTTTTCTTTTATTATATCAAATGTATCTTCGAATATTTTCATTAAAAAAATTTAAAACACTTTTCTTTAAAGTTTTTATCGTGGTCTTATCTTCAATGTGATGATGATTATGCACCCGAAAACAATAATTTAATTATTAAGTAACCAAATTTTGAGCTGAATTTTGAAATGTTTTTTGGTATTCAAGTAATTTAAAAAATGAATATGCAACTTATTCAAATTTTGAGCTAAAACATCTTACAATAAAAAACAAATTGCATAAAAAATATGCAACTTCTTTTTTCATATTTGTTTTCTAAAAAGTATATTTAGTTAATTTTAATACTTTTCTATTTTATAAATTTTATTAATTTCAATTGAAAAATCTGTTTTTTTTTTATATTTTAATAATAAATTTTTAATTTTTTTCTAAATAAATTTTTGTTCTAAACAAAAATTCTATATGTCTATAGTTTTAAATATTCATTTTATATTTTCTTGATGAAAAATAAATATTTATAATTATAAAAAAAATTGTGTAACCAATAACATTGTTTAGTTTAGTAGATAAATGCACGAGTCTAGTGGTGGTTATAAAAGTGTGAAAGAATTTGCTATAGAGGTTTAAAACTCTTTTTCTTTTATTTTATTAAAGTTGTACTTGAGAAACAAATTCACCAAACTTAGTCCCCAATATAGCCACTAAAGAAAATTTAAAAGCTTTTTTTCTTTTATTCTACCAAACTCACACTAATATTTTAACTAAAAAGGGTTAAGACTTTTTTCCTTTTATTTTACTAAATATATGCTAGGTGAGACTTGAAAATGTAATCTCATTTACTATAAGAGTCTAACAAAGTAAACTATAGCACCATTTGATCATAAGTAAACTTTAATAATATCAATAAGAACCTGACTCTACTAATTTATTTTACTAATCTCAATTTTTAATTTTTTCTAGGTTTTTCAGGAAACAAGTTTGACATTCATTGGATGATTGAGACATTTTTGTACTGTCACTTAGGAATGCATGCATGCTGCCACATAGTTATCTCAGTTATCAGTATTATTGGGAACACATGATAATCATAAAGTGACATTGAATGGAGTGCGAGGTTGACATGCATTGGGTGATGACTTCAGGTCACCCAGTGATGCATAAAAGCTATCAGTCATCTTGACTTGTCAACATTATGGAGAGACGTACTGATCATAAATGACCCTGTAATTTTAATTTTTTTTGCTTTGTTCATCATTAATTAAATTTTTATCAATAAATTTATAATTATAAATATATTTTAGTAAGTATATCAAATTAATTATCAACATTTTATTTTTAACAGGATTTTTTATATTAAGAAAATTATTTATCATAAACATAATTATTTAAATTATATATATATATATATATTACTTTTAATATTTATTATACTTAGAAAATATATTCTAATTATTTTAAAATTATTATTTAAATGATTTGTTTTTCAACTGCAAAATTTCTTATATTTAAATAAACATATTTCCTCCTGTTAACTCATTTTCCTACTTTATTTATACAAAACATAAGTTTCCACATTTTTCACCAAAAAGATGTATTTTCTATATTTTCCTTTATTTCACCACACTAATTCTCTAATATTTCTACTAAAAAATATTTAAAACTCTTTTTTCTTTTATTCTACCAAACTCATTTTCTAATATATCCACACAAAACAAAATTAATTTTTTTATTCTATCAAACCCACTTTCCAATATTTTCACTAAAAGAAATTTAAAACTCTTTTTCTTTTATTATATCAAATGCATATTCTAATATTTCCACTAAAAATTAAAACAACTTTCTTTTTTATGGTACCAAATACGCTTTCTAAGTTTCTAAAAAAAAAGAAATTAAAACTATTTTTCTTTATTTTATTCAACCCACTTTTAAGAGCTTTCAAAAAAAGCTTAAATCCATTTAAATCCTCCTGCTCAACTCATTTTCCTACTCTATCTATAGTAACACAAGAAATTCTACAACTCCACAGAAAATTTGTACTTTTTCATTTATTTTTTATTTCGTCATATTCAGCCTATAAGGTTTTCACTAAAAAATTCGAAATTATTTTTATTTTATTCTATTAACCTACTCTCCTATATTTTCACATAAAAATATCAAAACTTTTTTTATCCTACCAAACTCGATTTTTTTATGCCGTTGACTCTTTCACATCTTTATTTCATCACTAAACCCACATGCCTTCTATTTCCCCCACTATACCCTCTTTTTATCTAGATGCACTTTAATTATTATTTTAAAAAAATATTAAAAAATAAAATAAAATTATTTAAAATTATCGAAAAATATAGAATTTTAACGGGAAAAAAAATATAAAACTAGATTATACACAGTATATATATTTTTTCTAATTAAAAGTTATTTCTAAACAAAATTTCTATATTTCTATAGTTTTAAATATTCATTTTATATTTTTTATGAAAAAAAAATAAATATAAAAAAAATTGTGTCAACAATAAATTGGTTTAGTTGAATAGATAAATGTATGTGAGTCTAGTGATGATAATAAAATTGTGAAAGAATTTGCTATAGAAACAAATTCACCAGATTCAATCCCCCAAATATTTCTATGGTATAAATACACATTTGGTACCCAAACTTTTTCGGAAAGTTCAATGTGGTACCCCAACTTTAGGAATGTTCAATTTGGTACCCCAATTTTCTAAAGAGGTTCAATTTGGTCCTCTCCGTTAAGTTGGAGTTAACATCGTGTCCGTACAGGACACGTGTCAAGCCATGAAATTTTTACTTTTTTTAAATTTTTTTTCAAAAAATTAATTTTTTTTTCAAAAAATTTAAAAAAACTGTCACGTGTCAGTTTATCATCGTGCCACGTGGCAACTTACAAGCATGACACGTGGCAGTGTAATAGTTGTTTTCCATTTAGTACCCAATTTAAATTTTTGGTTCAATTTAATACCCAAATTTTTTAAAATGATCCAATTTCGTCCTTTCCTATTTGAGACCAAATTAGTAAATAAGCTTAATTATAATTTATATAAACATGTTAAAATAATTGTTTTGAATTTACACATCAAATCACTACACCTAAATATTCAAATTATTTTATTTTTTACAAGTGTAAAAGATTTCATGTATAAAAAATTACAAAGGTTAAAATGAAAAAAATAAAATAATTTAAGTATTTAGGTGAAATGATTTGATGTATATATATTATAAAAAGTTATTGTAACATGTATATATAAATTTATTATAAAAAGAAATTTCATGACTTGACACGTGTCCTGTATGGACACGGTGTTAACTCCAACTTAACAAGAGGACCAAATTGAATCTCTTTAGAAAATTGGGGTACCAAATTGAACATTCCTAAAGTTCGGGTACCACATTGAACTTTCCGAAAAAGTTTGGGTACCAAATGTGTATTTATACCTATTTCTATTTAAAGGAAATTTAAAGCTTTTTTTCTTTTATTCTACCAAACCCACACTCTAATATTTTGACTAAAAATGTTTAAAACTCTTTTGCTTCTATTTTACTAAATTTATTTCAGGTGAGACTTGGTACTGTAACCTCTTTTATTATTAGATTCTAACCAACACTATTTGATCATAAGTAAACTTTAATAATATTAATAAGAATCTAATTTTACAAATTTATTTTACTAATCTCAGTTTTTTTCTTGATTTTTCGGGAGACAAATTTGACATTTATGGGATAATTGAGACATTTGTGTACGTTTGTGACTTAGGAATACATGAATACTGTCACGTATGTAAAACTTATCAATATTATTAGGAATACATGCTAATCATTAATCATAAAGTGACCTTGGACAGAATGTGAGCTTGGCATACATTGGTGATGACTTCAGGTCATGGAATAATACATTCATGTTATCAGTCATCTTAATTTGTCAACATTTTGGAAATGTTTGTTAATCATGAATGACTCTATAATTTAAAAATTTGATTTTCTTATTTTATTCATCATTAATCATCTTTAACTTTTTTATCAACAAATTTGTCATTAAAAATATCTTTTTAATATGTAAATCAATTTAATTATCAACATTTTACTTTTAATAGACTTTTTTCATGTTAAAAAAATTATTTATCGTAAGCATAATTATTTAAATAATTATTATATATATATATATTGTTTTTAATATTTATCTATAACTATATATATATATAAATAAAGAGAATTCCTCTTTTATTTTCACATTTCATAATTTCAATCTTATCCTTTATAATATAATATATTAAATTTTTAAATATTAACCGATACTCCTACAAGTTTTCTATTCAACTTTCTATTTTTTTTCCTAATCATCAACAATTATTTTCTCATCTTTTCTACATACATTTTACTTTATTTTTTTATTAAATATAATTTTATTATGTATATTAACTTAATAACATTACAATATCATCACTTACTAATATAATATCATACATATTTAAAAGATATATATCACACCACAATTGTACTTAAAAAATATATTCTAATTATTTTTAAATTAATATTAATTTGTTTGTTTTCCAATTGTAAAATTTATTATATTTAAATAAACACATTTCAACTATTTAAAATTATTATTAAATATTTTAATTATAAAATTTATTACATTTAAATAGAAATGTTTCAATTAATGTCACAATTATTTAATTTACCATTTTAAAGAAAACAAAAATCAAATAAAATTCAGTTTTCTAAAGTGTTCTAAAAATCAGGTTTTAGCTGCTGTAAAAAGTTATGTACTATCTAAATAATTAAAACTGCCCAAAAGAGTGTTACTACAGTAAACAATTTCAGACGAAATATATTTATCTAGAATTGTCTCATATATTTATATTTATTTTTAGCCTAATTTACTGAAGATTTGTAGACACAGGAAAAAAAAATACATACTTATAAAGAAGAAAGATCAAGAACACATCTTGCTATTAATTTTCACCATTCTAGAAATAAATAATTTCTTATGAAACTCAGCAGTTCATAATTTCAAATTTCACCCAACCCATTTGAAATTCCGAACCCACCCAAAATTTCCGAAGTGTCCATTTCTCTAACCTTAATGAATCTTCTTGCTCTGTTCTTCCCAATCACCATTTCCAATGTTACTCCTTCCAATCTAAACCCTACCCACTAACATCAGCACCGCCACACCGCCACACCGCCACACCCTCTTATATCATGAACTCTCTCTTTTCGCCTGAAAACCTTCCTCCACCACCGGGAATCCCAATCCCCGCCTCAATTGCCGCCGCCACAGCCACCACCAGCGCCTCCCCAGCCCCAACACTAATCCCAAAGCTTGAACCTTTCGACGAATGGCTCAACACCCCTACTTCCCAACAACAACAGTCTCAGGACCCAAATTTTTCAAATGGGTCTCTCGACCTCGACCTCAATCTTTTATGCGACGGAACCTCCGAACCAAACAATAACTTGTTCTCCGAGTTCAACAGAATCTCCCAGCTTTTCCGCACGGCGTTCTCCGCCAACGACCCGCAGAACGATGCCGTTCCCGACCCCATCACCGATAGCCTGCAGCAGCTCCGAAACGACGCCTTTTCCAACCCCTTTGCCGAAAACCCGCAGCACATCAAAACCGAAGCCGATTCGGACCCATGGCTGCAGCAGGCCCCAAAGGGCACCGTTCCGGACCCAGATTCTCAGGCAATTGTGCCCGTCCAGGAGGAGGAGCCTTCTTCGATGATGGCCGCAACCACGCCGCGGAGGCGGTGTAAGGAGCTGGTTCGAGTGGCGGATCTTGGCGGGCCGGAGCAACGGCACTTCCGGGACGTTGTCCGGCGGACTCGGATGGTGTATGACTCGCTTCGTGTGCTGGCGACGGTGGAGGACGAGCGGCGGGTGGACGCCCGCAGGGGGCGCAGCGATTTGCGAGCGTCGGCCGTGATGAGGAGCTGTGGTTTGTGGTTGAATCGCGACAAGAGAATTGTTGGTTCCATTCCTGGTGTTTGCGTTGGTGATGTGTTCCTCTATAGGATGGAGTTGTGCGTGGTTGGGTTGCACGGTCAACCTCAGGCCGGCATCGATTATCTTCCTGCCAGCATGAGTTCCAACGGCGAACCAATTGCCACGAGTGTGATTGTCTCCGGTGGTTACGAGGATGATGTTGACGAGGGTGATGTTATCACCTACTCCGGCCATGGTGGGCAGGACAAGAATTCTCGGCAGGTTTGTCACCAGAAGCTTGAGGGAGGGAACCTTGCAATGGAGCGGAGTAAACACTATGGGATTGAGGTTAGGGTGATTCGCGGGGTGCGCTATGAGGGTGCAGCCTCTGCCACTGGGAAGTTGTATGTCTATGACGGCTTGTATACGATTATCGATTGCTGGTTTGATGTTGGGAAGTCGGGTTTCGGTGTTTTCAAGTACAAGCTATGTAGGATCGATGGGCAAGCTAAGATGGGGAGCATGATCATGAAGGAAGCGCATATGCTAAAGAAGGATCCTTTGAGTTTCAAACCCATGTGTTGTGTTTCGCTTGATATTTCAAACAGGAAGGAGAATGTGGGGGTTCGCCTTTTCAATGATCTTGATCGCAATTTCGACCCTCTCAGGTATGAGTATCTTGTGAAGACAAACTTTCCTGAGTTCGTGTTTCACCAGAGTGGGAGGGGTACGGGTTGCGATTGTGTGGACGGGTGTGTTGAAGGGTGCTTCTGTGCCATGAAGAACGGAGGGGAGTTTCCCTATAATCACAGTGGGATTCTCTTGAGAGGGAAGCCTTTGGTTTTTGAGTGTGGCCCGTTTTGTCAATGCCCCCCTCATTGTCGGAATCGGGTGACACAGAAGGGTCTCAAGAACAGGATGGAGGTGTTTAGATCTAGGGAAACTGGTTGGGGAGTTAGGTCCTTGGATCTTATTCAAGCCGGTGCTTTTATATGTGAGTACACAGGGGTTGTGCTCAATAGGGAGCAAGCAGAACTTTTGTCCATGAATGGTGATTCCTTGATATATCCGAATCGGTTCACTGATAGGTGGTCGGAATGGGGTGACTTGTCTATGATAGACTCCAATTATGTGCGTCCATCTTATCCCTCGCTCCCTCCTTTGGATTTTGCTTTGGATGTGTCAAGAATGAGGAATGTTGCTTGCTATATGAGTCATAGTTCCACTCCCAATGTGTTGGTTCAGTTTGTCTTGTATGATCACAATAATTTGATGTTCCCTCACCTTATGCTGTTTGCGATGGAGAACATCCCTCCCATGAGAGAGCTCAGCCTTGATTATGGGGTAGCTGATGAGTGGACAGGAAAACTCTCTATATGTAACTGATTTGTTTTCAAAGTTTTCTACACTTTCTGATATACTGAAGCCAAGTTTAATGCATTGTTCGCAGAGGTAAGGCCAAGTTCTTTCATCAACTTATTCGTTTTCAGAATTTTCACTCTGCTCTTCTTCCATTTGATATTTTAGCTTATTTCTCAATCTTAGTCTGGTCTGGAATGTAAACTCTGTTAGCCATACGAGTTGTAGGCATATTATTCGTTATAAACTGCTCCATTTTGTGGTCTTTCTAGCATCCTGGTGCACTTCAGATGACAGGAAGTTCAATATTTGTTGCGACTTTGAAGATTGAGATAATATGTTGTAATATCTTACAATTGTAGTTTGGTTTTCAGATCCATCAGTAGTTTCCTCTATTTCTATCAGTCCAATATGTTATCCTGTATTTGGGATGTGTTTTGTGTGTGTCTTCTTCCATTTATATCTATTATGGGTGCTATTTTATTGCACACATGCTCTTCAAACTTTCTTTCCCAAGAAAACCACTTTATTTACAGTCACATCATATTATGTATTAGTGTAATAAATTAACTGTATTCTAATTCGTTAATACTGTGAATCCTTGGACATTTGCCACTTAATTGTTCATCTTGGTTGTTTATAAATATTTTGTGGAATTCAGGTGTGAGTGTTAAAGTTTGTCATCTATAATTAATGGGCTAAGGGACTTAATTTGTTGCTTTATTTTAACTATTAAGAGATGTGTTTATTTTTATTCTAGTTTTGAGTGTCATTATTATATGAAAGTTGTTGCACTTAACAACTATGATTTTAGATTGTGAATTATATAAATCTCAATTCTCAATTCAATTTTTCGTCATGTTGATTCTATAGGTGGTGTACCGTTGTCCTCAGTGTCGGAATTGGTGCCTCATACTAATGCAAAACTAATATTACAGGCTTAAAAGGTGATAAAAATATTGACTAAGAATCTTATAAATATGACTATTTTTACTAACTATATTTTTCTGCTATGTGCACTTAGGAAAGAAAAATAGGAAGAAAAATGGAAATCAGATTCTTCATTAGTTAAAATTAACTTATGCAATCAATTTGTGGAAACATAAGCTAATTTTAGTTTATGAGGAGACTTATTTCTTTATTTTTCCTTCTTATTTTTCTCTTCTGGAAGTTTTTAAGGAGATATTTGTTCAAACCAGCCCTTTATGTTATTTAAGACGTTATTGACTAAATTTGTCTGGTCAAAAGACTACAGTGAAGACCAGCATAAGGTTGGAACAATAACTTAATCAAAAGAATTGAGAATTGAACAACTATAGACAACCTTAAGCTGTCATTGTATGATGCCTAACTGACTAAGGTCTTCAAGAAAAATGGTATTAAAAATTAGGCTTAAGTCTACTTTGGTCCTTTTAGTTTCATGTATGTGTAATTTTTGTCCTTATAAAACTTTATAAAACTTTAATTGCATATTTGGTCATTCAGTTTTTCTAAATTAAGCAATTTTGGTCCACTTATAATCTGTCATCAAATTGTTAACTGAAAAATGGTGCATGTCAGTCAGGGATAACAGTGTCCATGATTTATTCATATAAGATGCTATAGCAAGAATAAACTTTAACACTTGTTATCCTGAATTAATATTTTCCATTAGCAATCGAGTGATATATTTACACTGGACATAATTTGCTTTATTTTTAAAATTAGATGATCAAATGTGCAATTATATTTTTATAGGGACCAACTGTCAAACTATAAGGACTAAAATTGGGTTTAAGCCTAAAACTTATAACAGTGTTAGAAAATATGATAAAATATTTAGAGCATGACATATATAATATATGAAACCAAACAATAATAAGTTAAAAAATCACAATATTGATATAATAAATTAAGGAATAATAGAAATAGAAATATCTTATATGTATGTATTTTAAATTTTAAATGGGGGAAATGTAGGATTTTGCAATCCAATTTAATTGACAGCCAATACTTGGTAAAATAGTAGTGCTCCTGCTGTAACTGAAAAATTATGTTAATATATATATATATATATATATATATATATATATATATATATATATATCTCTATTCACAAATCAATTTCTACTAATTGGTCTTGGTTATCGATTTTTTCCTGCTCTAGTTGAAGTTGAACAGAAGCTTATTTGCTCTAGTTTTCCATATCTAATTATATTGTGTATTCATTAAGTGCATTTCCTATTCTTTTTAAATAAGATATCTGGTGTTTAAAATTTTTCCTGCTAAATTATTTCCAAATTAATGATTTATATGTATGTATTTTGGTTTCAGATTCATGTTTCTGTTGCAGTTTCCTAGTTTTCTCCAGGAAGTTTGCTAGGTTAATGTAGGAGTTGGATATATGGAATTAAGCTTTTCTAGAAAAGCCATATTTTAACCAGGCCTATTTAAATGTTTGTAGTTTATACTAGCAGACTAATTTCTTCATTTTGGTCTTGTGTTAATTTTAGCAGTTATCTCTACTGTACTGATGGGATGAAAAGCTGGATAATTGCTTGCATATTTTTATAATTACTTATGGACCTTTAATTTCCATATCATGAATCTTTGCTTGTATAAAAGTTGTAGTTGTCCTCTTGTACCACAACAGCTAAAAGATTATGTCAAAATGTGCTTTCTATCTATTGGATTTCCATCCTACCTGAATTCCCGTTGTGTTTCACTACACAAATTCTTTTCACGTGGGTTTTTGCAGCGTCTTTTAGGTTTGTTCCAACTTCCTATCATGCAAGATTGGTGCTTCAGATACTGTTGTGGATCAGTAAAAGGTCAAATAGAAATTTATTGTTAATTTTTCACAGTCTAATAATTTTCATTATGTTTACAGTTGTGTTGAAAACTAAACTAGTTGATTGAAAATGTCTGTGGTCTGTGTTAGGGAAGATGCTTACTTTGAGATTGCCTATGATATTTGAATCTAGTCATGAATTAACTATCTGAAAATTATTAGCTGTTTGAGAGTCTTATAAACCCTCTAGTTATCAATCTTGAATAGCAAAGTGCAGTGCGCATAGTGGGATGACTATTATTTTAAAATATTTTTTATGGGTATATACTTCGTTTTCCATCTCTTCCTCTTGTAGACAATAAAAAAAACTAATTCATTTTCAGTATGTACCCCATTTTCACTGATTTCTTCAATCAACCACATGTTAAAATCATTAGTAATGGACAACGGGGTCAATCATTTTACAAATTTCACAGTGGTCTTTCAAAGACTTATTATACTTAGCAAAAACCAAATCTTGCAACTTTTGATCTTCAAGGCTGCTACCTTTCTCAGAAGGAATCAAAGAAAACTTCATGCATTGGCAAATCTACAAAGACTGCTGTAGGCCCCCATCCCCACTGTGACAGTGCTGCTATTGCCCGTTGTCAATAATATTGACATGCCTTTTTACGAAAGTGTCATATTGGTTTAAACTAAAGTCAGTGCAGGGGGCTGCACTATCTTGTTTAAATTTACCTTTCTTTATTTAGAAGAATGAGTAATGAAGACCAGGCTTGTAGACTGCATTGTCACAGATGCTATCATGTTATGAACTAACTATTCTAAAAGCTTAAATTGTAAGTTGATGGCTCTTGCATGGTTGCAAGTATAACAAACTGCTAGTAACTTGAAAGCTTTTCAAAAAGCAAACATTCCACTCCTTTTTAAAAATATTTATGTTTAAATTTATGAACTATGTTTTGGGTTGTAGTTATCTGGTATGTTAGTCCTTTTTGTCTCTATGCTTTAATACACATACATTTGTTTTGTTAGTATATTTTATTCAGCCAGCCCATATTTGGATCTGCTTTCACTGTTTCTTTGTGAGCCTGCCCTTCTTTCAATACATAAAATTAAATTTAGTAAAATTTAATCATTTCATTGAGTGAAATTAATTACTGTATTTTTTTAGAGTTAGAGGGGCTTTTTTTGCTTACATTTTGATGGTTCTCACATTCCATCCCCATTCATTACACTGTTTCCAACCCCTGGAAATCTTTCTAGCATCGTTTCTCTTGTTCCTTGTCCAACATTTTCTTTACTCTCCTGTTATATAACCTTAATGTTAAGAAGTTGCTTCATAACCGTATTCCTAAATTTGTGTGGATTGAGCTCTTATCTTAGTTTTTAACATTGTCATCCGATTGTATGTGTGGTAAAATTGTTGCCTTTTGAAATGACTGCTTTAAAGTCATTTATTAGCTGCCTTGTAAAAATCTATACACTGATAGTGCATGACGATTGATCTTTTTATCCTAAAAGAAGAGATTCAATTCAGAAATAACGTTTCTGAGATAAAATCATAACATAAATATTGCTGGTGAGATATTTTTTCATAGATTTAAACCAGACCCTAGTCTATTTTTTCGTCCATTTTGCTACAGTGAGGCTCTTTATCATGGAGACTAATGTAATAAGGTTACATATATTGCTGGTTTGAGATATTTCATCTCAGAATAAGATAGAAGCCACTAATCTTTATATTTTTGTAGTGGTGCTTTGAAAGTTTTACATGTGTTTTTATCACACTTGTGAGCACCATCTTAAGCAATTGAGTTTAGGTGGAAATGATAACTCCCTTTACTGCGTATGAAAATCTTTTATACTTGAAACTCTGGTGTGATTATAACCAAATTTGTCTTTCATTATGAGCAATGTAATTCTTTAGGCATGCCAATTTGAGTTGATATTCATTTGCAGATAGTGAAGATGATGTGGCATGACTTTCACACGGTTTTTGCAACACTGCCTGCAAAGGAAGGTAGAATAACTTGCTGGACTATGGTGTCAGGATATCAAAATTCAACATTGGTGTGCCCTTTGTGGTGAGGAAGATCAGGAATTGTGTTGACTTGTGTAATTTTCGAACCTGTTGATGACATTTGTTTGTTTGTTGTAACTGTTGATTTCTTCCTTCTGGTGGGCGAAGAAGCAGTTTCGCACTAACATTTTTGTACTCACTGATAACGCAGCTGTGTCAACTGTTTCATCATTTGGGCTACTTGTTTGTACATAACGTAAGTTCAAAGCTTGTATAGGTTTTGTAATAGTGACTGGCAAAGATGGATGCATCAGATGCAGCCCTCAAATGATACCAGAACATGGACATTGCTGCTAATAATCTTGTATGAAGAAAAACCCAATTATGATGACATGGACAAGTTCGCTGTAATAAATGTAACACTATAATGTTCTTAGAAACCTGTTCTAAGGCATTGTTTGCATGAACATATCATTTGCAAATTCAGCATTTTCAGTCAGGCAATGAGAGCATAGCATATGATGGTATCGGATATGAATAGTTTTTCCTTGTTAAGGTTGGGTCTGTTACACTCTTTTCTTACTTGTTCACTTCTTTTACAACAGTGTAGCAAATTACCACTTTGCTTTAATTTTCATTTTGTCTTCTGTTGACCTTTCTCTGTACTATCTATTGTATGTCTTTATAGCAGTATACAAGAAGCATTGATGATTTATTTAATTAGGTTAACTTGTGTTTATTTATTTTTGTTTAATAAGCGAACCTAAATTAAGTTAAATAGTATTAAGGAGGGACACTTTTTTTGTATGTTGTGTTGTGTTTAAGTTTAGGAAATGATATTTTAACACTCTTTTTTTAACTCATTTGATACTGTGTACGTGTCATCTATTAATTACAATTTTCATTTTTTTTCATTGTACATACGAGTGGTATTTGGACGGAAAGGTCTCATTTTTGGCTGAGCAAACATTTTGAAAAATGTTAAAAAGTGGACATCTTTTCCTTCTTCTTTTGGGATTTGGTGCTTTTTTTGAGTGTGGTGCTATCTTTGTCCATTTTGTGCGATCATTTGAAGTTTATTTGAAATTTGAAGTTTCATTTGAAATTTGTTTGTCTATTGTCTTTGTTTTTGTCTATTGTCTTTGTTTTCGTCATTTCGTGTGGAAGATTGGACATTTCTTCAATCGTTTGTCTGGTTAGGGGCTATTTTAGTGAGTTTTTTTTCTTGTTCTTGATGTTTGTTGTTTCATTGACGAGTGTGCTTTGTGTAAATTTTATGTTCAATTAGTGGTTCGAAATTTTTTCCATTGATTTATATTTATGTTTGTTGTGTTTTTTGAAAGGAGTAGAATAATAGTTAGAGTGGTTAAATGGGTGAATGTGGAGAGGAAAAGAATGTATGTGTGTTTATATGTGAGCACTTTCACTTTTATATTTCAGGAACTAACTTACTTTTATATTTTAGGAACTAACTTTGCATTTGTTTTTGACCTTCTTGCAGCAATAATGAATTGGATTATTATTTTTTTAAAAAAAAATAGTCATATCAATGGTCATATAGCAACCGAGCTATATGCAAATGCGATTGTGTTTTTTGTATAAGTTCGAAATTTAAAACATCATGTTTTACATTTAAGTGATTATGAACAACATACTAAAAAGAATTCATGATTTATGAAAAAATTATCATAATAGTTGTCACACACGTGTAGGAGCCATAAACAAATAAGAAATGACATATACCATGCTTTTTCTTTTTTACAAGTTAACCAAATCCCATTTAGTCTAACCAAATCTCACAATGCATATCAAACTGTTATAAAACATATTGTTAAAGGAATATGAAATACACCATCCATATTGTAATAACATTTTGTTCTCTATACATTTGCCATTTATAACTAATTTCATATATATAATTGATTTCAACTTCCAATTACATATTGTATAGCCTATGCATTTTTTATCATATACCTACTACATTAATATGGTCTAAAATGTTAAAAGTTGTACACCAATAACTTTTAAGTAATAAGTCATAATCTTTAAGTATTTTTTGTCTTGTCTCCATCTAGTATTCATTCACATATGTATTGTTGCTTAATATGCAAAAAATTGTTTCTGCATAACTACATATTCTTCATTTTCAACAAAACAAATTGGTGCTGACAAGAAAAAATCACTAAATAAACAACATTTAACAAAACCTTGATAAATTTAAAATGGTGTGTTTAAATTTTTGAACTTTGTACAAAAATCCTAACACAAATTTTCACTTATTTGCATATGACTCCCTGCATGTGATAGTTTTTTCAGAAGAAAATGAATCAAATTCATTATTTTGTTGTTCATAATCATGGTAATTAGTATGACATATTTTATGTACATAAAATGTTGTGTGTATTAATTTAAAACTTGTCCAAAATTTGTATAAAAATTACAACATAACTCCTCACTTATTTGAACATATTATTTACACATAGCTTCCCATATGCGACAGTTTTTTCATAAAAGAGTGAATGCAATCCATTATTTTATTGTTCATAATCACTTAAATGTAACTAATATGGTTCATTTGATGTACATAGCACACGGTGTGTTAATTTTGAACTTGTTCAAAAATTGTACAAAAACTCAATGCAACTTCCACTTATTTGCACAGTGACTCCTCATGTGTGTTGCAATTGCTGTGACAATTTTTTTCAGAAAAGAGTGAATGCAATTCATTATTTCATTGTTCATAATCACTTAAATGTAATTAGTATGATCCATATTTGATGTACATAAAGAATGGTAATGGTGTGTGTTAATTTTGAACTTGTCCAAAAATTGTAGAAAAATCTCAAATGGTGTGTCATTTTGAACTTCTTCTAAACTTGTACAAAAACTCCTACCAACTCTCCATTTATTTGCACATGGCTTCTCACATGTGTATGACAACTATTGTGATAGTTTTTCAAAAAATAGTGAATCAAATCCATTAGTTTGTTGTTCATAATCACTTGAATGTGAATACAAAGGTTTATTTTAAAGGTTTATTTTAAGTACATAGAATATGGTGCATTTAAATTTCGGACTTGTCCAAAATTTGTATAAAAACTCTAACACAACTTTCCACTTATTTGCACATAGTTCCTTACATGTGTATGACAACTACTATGACTGTTTTTTCAAGAAAAAGTAAATCCAATCTATTACTTTTGCAGGAAGGTCGAAAACAAATATGTGAAAACAATTGAAAAGTTAGTTTCTGAAATATAAAAGTGAAAATGCACACTTACACATACCTTAATTTGGTCCTTGCCGTTAGTTTGACCAAACGAGGGAAGAGTCAATGTCACGTATCAATTTGTAATTTTTTTGATTTTTTAATTTTTTTTCTAATTTTTTTTACACATATCACCTCACCGCTGTGTCATGTGTAAAAATGATTCAATGTGGTTACTATATTTGTTTTTAGTTTCAATTTAGTCTCAATTTTTGTAAAAATGGAACAATTGTCCATTCTTAAATTGAGACTCAATTTATTTTTTGTATAAATCTTATGGGATATTCTTACTAAAATTCACATTTTTATTAAATAGTTTAAGAAGTATTTTTAAATTAACTTAAATTTTGTACGAAACTTTAAATTTTGATCTTTGTTTTGAATTTGAAATTTAGTTCCTATCCTTATGTGTGACAAGTTATTTGATTTTTAATCTTCACTAAGTTTGTATAATATAATACTTTTGATGTCTTTATATATGATGACAAAATGATTAATTATTGAAATTAGGTTTGGGGTTCAACTTTATTTAACAATAAAATTAAAAACAAAAAGTTTGTTTAAAAATATTTCTACAAATATTTAATAAAAATGCTAATTTTAGTAAGAATATCATCACAAGATTTATATAAAAAGTAAATTAAATATCAATTTAAGGAGGAACAATATTGCTTCATATTTACAAAAATTGAGACTAAATTGAAACTAAAAACAAATATAAGAACCAAATTGAATCATTTTGACACGAAGTGACATGTGCAAACAAAATTTTAAGAAAATTTAAAAAATTTAAAAAAAATCACAAAAACCATAATTTGACCAGCACTATTCGATCAAAATTGACAGCAAAGACTAAATTGAATCATTTTTTTAAAAAAAGGCTTAAATACCTTTCTGGTCCTCATTTTCGTAATGTTTGTTGCGGATGATCCTCATTTTGATAGAATGTTTAAAATGGTCCTCATTTTTATCGAATGTTTAAAATGGTCCTCATTTTCGCAATTCGTGTTTTATTTGGTCCTTTTTTGTAACGTCGTTTAAATCATTAACGGAGTATTGTACAGGTGGCACGGTTTGTAGTAGGGTGTGTTAAGTGTATTGTACAAGTGTGGTAATTAGATATTTGGGGATAAATACGTGACCTAGGGTTTTGGTAAGGAATGTTTGGGTAGTTGGTGAATTTTAGCAATCTTATTTCTCCATTCCCAATTGGTTTTGCTGCAATCTTCTTCTTCCTGCAATCCCATTATATAGGTATGTTACGGTCCCAATCTTCGTGCACTGTTGGTGGTTCAAAGAGAAATGGATTAACCCGAGTTGTAGCTGCGAAGAGATGGCAACTTTGAGGATGGCAAGAACTCCAAAGAATGTTGGTAGAAAATTTTGGGTACAATCTGAGTTTATTTTTGTGTTAATAATAAATTGGTTTTAATTTTTGATTTATTGATTTACAGAGTGGTGATTCCAATAATGTGGGCTGCAACTTTTTCAAATGGTGGTGTTGATGAAAAAGATATCATCATCATGACACAAATGAGACAGATTAATGATTTGGAGAAGTCATTGAAGGTTGCTGAGAAGAGACTGCAATTAGTAATAGGGTTAACTTGTGTTGTTATTGTATTATTCGTACTGTTATTGTATGTAATCTTTTAAAGTCCAATCTATTTTGTACTATTGTTAAATGAAGAAATGAATTAGTTTGATTATGATGATATTAGTCCCAACATGTTCAAAATGACATCTTAATATGAGCATTGAAGTAAGTGACATTGATTTAAGCTTGGGAAAAATTAAATTGATGTAAGTCTGGAAGAAGTTACATTCATAAGGTTAATTCATCATCATCAAAATGCACTACATCAATGTTTGGCGAAAGTGGAATTGAACGAAGTTTAAGGAAAGTCAAAATGCAGTACATCAATAATGAATTCTACATCAGAAATTCCAAAAAATAACTAAGACGTTTGTAGCTGCTATCATGGCCTCCTCCTAATCTGTAATTTCATCCTAAACTGCTGAGATGATTCTTCTGGTGTTGGTAGTGGTGCTGTTTGACTATCCACTCCATTTCTTGGTGGTTGAGTTGTTTGAGTTTCAGCAGTTGGTGCATTCTCAGCAGTTTGGGCATTTGGTGCAGTCTCAACAGGTAATTTAGAAACCATGCAGAACATCACAACAATCGAAAGACAAACAACACAGGTGCATACTTCCTTTAGAATTCTATAACAAGAGTATGATCCGGATATTGAGTCATAGAGTCTTGCAATTGTTTGCTTTCACATGATTTGGGTGCCTACTGCTTTGTTTGATTATAACTTGTTTTATCATTTGGTTGCTTGATAACATGTTAAAATATTTATTCTAGCTTACCCTTTCATTTTTGTCTGTTCCTTGCTTTGCTTTCTCTTTTGCAATGATCACCAATTTATTGGTGTGAGCAGATGTAGAAACCCTTGGTAGAACTCAGGATGGTGAAGATGTTGCTGTGTAGAGTGGTCCCCATGGTCTAGGTTGTGGCTCACTGTTGAGCCACTCTTTGAAGAACTCTTGTTTATTTAGATTCCTTGCTCTATGAGCAATCTTTTGTAAAACAATAGTACCCTTGTGTCCTTTTTATGGCAATTGTGGTGTGCCTAAGCTTTTATTCCAAGTATACTATAGATAACTGTAATAGTCAGTACATGTATGCTTCATGATATGTACTCTTTTACATTATAATTATATGATGCTTAATTTTTAGTAAATTACTCTATTTAAAATGGGATGTCACAAATATTATCTTTTATCTGTAATAATAAACAAATACATAATAAACATTCATCACCATACTAATAAACAAATGATGTGTTAAAAAAGATGGTCAAATATTATTATTATTATTATTATTATTATTATTATTATTATTAATATTATAGATATAAATATATATGAATTCAATATTTTTTTTCTTAATAGAATATTGTTAAGTGAAATTTTATAAAAGGTAAATCTATTTACAACAATATACTTAATATATGATATTATGTAGTTTAATGGATAAAACTAGAAAAATAAATATATATAAAATTAGGAAGAGTTTATATACCTTTTATAATACAATTTTTGGTGTGCATGGAATTAAGAATTTTAATCTTCAACGTGACCTATCCCTTGTATAAGAGATAAGGTTATTTATCATGTAAGTTAAAAAATCATTTTTCTTAAAAAAAAATTGTGATGAAAGTAGTTTATTTTCTCTTTGATCAAGAAATAATAATGGATCTAAGGGTCCACAAGTAATGTTCATGTTCACATGTTGAGAAAGTACATCCCTCAAGTAAATCCAAATTCCAAAGCCAACTCATGCATACGTGACACAGCTGAAAACTATTTAACAAAATGCTTTGGGTTACACTTCTTGACCTTCTGACTCTGTCAGACAAAACTTCACAGACACCGTTGCTGTTGATGTTTTCTACAGCAAAACATCATTGTCATTTTCTTTCGAAATCTATCTTATTTTCTGAGATACCCAACTTGTTCTTGCAAGAGGACAAATTTACCCACAAAAAACATTACAATAATGAAGCACCCTCTTCCATATTAAAATAATGAAACTTCACATTAGCCACGAGAATAGGGTAAGATACTAAGATTCTCCTATATATAATATATATAATCATTCCTTTTCTATTTTGGTAAAATACAAGTTTCATCGGTTTGGTCAATGCAGAGGTAGCAGTTATGCCGAAGCACAGTGACTTGCAAATCCACATTAATGATGAAGAAACATTTGTTTTGGACAAGGTACTCAAGGAATTCAGTATTGGTTTCCTTTTCTTAGTGGTTTATTCTATTACAATGTTAGAAGATTCAGGATGCGAAATCCAATGTCTCATAATGTGAATTAATCAAATTTCATTTATTTTGCAGAAGTTCATATCAAAATACTGTGGAAGAATGAAAAAAATGTTGAACCATGAGAAGAGAATGTGCCACAGCAAGACGCTGAGCATTGAAATCAATGATTTCCCAGGAGGGTCAGAAGGGTTTGAGCTGGTTTTAAGATTCTGCTACAACAATGGCAAAATTTCCATCACTGTCTCGAACGTGCTTCTCCTCCATTGTTGTGCCCTTTTTCTAGGAATGACTGAGGAGGTTTTCAGCAGCAATCTCTTGCAGCAAACAGAAATCTTTCTTCGGGGAATCTACTACTGGACATGGAATGAACTAATTGTGAGTCTCAAGAACTGTGAACTATTTCATACATATGCAGATAACTGTGGTCTGTTAGAGAATATTATTGGGGCACTCTTGGCAAAAATGGATCAAAATTTTGAGGGAAACCTTTTCATCTCCTCATCTTCATCATCCCCATCATCTCCTGAGAGCAATTATGCCAAGACATTTTCTTGTTCAACACAAGATACTCTCAAGACAGTAAAATCAAGTTTGGCAAACAAAGAATGGTGGTTTGAGGATTTGGCCACTTTACCCCCAAAGATCATTGAGAAGATTCTTCAGATTATTGGAGCTTACAAAACAGACAACAACAACCCAATTCTCACAAGATTTCTTCTTCATTATCTGAAAAAAGTGACCCAAACAGAAGAGATTAATTGCCACAACAGTGTTGATTATGCTGGTCTTGCAGAAACAGCTGTCTGTGGGATCACATTTGCTGGTAACAAGAGTTTTTCTTGTAGAGTCCTTTTTTGGGTACTAAGGATTGTATCAAGATTTGGGATGAGAAGAGATTGCAGAATTCAAATTGAGAAATTGATTGGTGGGGTGCTTGATCAAGCAACCTTGGATGATCTACTTGTCTCTGGGCACCACATGGGACTATCTTATGATGTAACATCTGTTGCAAGATTGATTAAACAATTTGTTTATATAAATGGCTCTGATGGAGAAGAGTGTGCAGAGAAGTTGAAAAAAGTTGGTAGATTAGTTGACAAGTATTTGATAGAGATATCCCCTGATCCGAACCTGAAAGTTACTAACTTTCTTGCAGTTGCAGAATCTTTACCTGGTTCTGCTAGGAACTGCTTCGATGGAGTTTACAGAGCCATTGACATTTATCTTCAGGTGAATATCAGACCCTTTTAATGTACTATAGTTGTTGTTACAGTTCATTATCTTTCTATAAGAATTCTGAAATTTCTGAAACAAAATAAAAACAAAAGGATAAGGGAAGTGACCTTTCAAATGTTGGCTTCACTAAAAAAAAAATCTGTTACTTATTATCTGGAATTGTGACAAATTTTGGCCGTATTATAATAAATGTATTGTTGTTCTCATCCTGGGGCAAACCACAAAGCTTTTAGTGCAAAAACTAAAATGTATTTTTCTCTAAAATAATCTGGAGAACATTCTGGTAAATTTTTCATCATGTGTTTATAGACCAAAAAGATTAACCATATAATTTGTTTATATAAAAAATTTTACACCACACTTTAATCTAATTTCCAATGTCCTTGATAGAATTTCACGCAGCAAGGTTTTGTTTTCCCATAATGTTTAATTTCCACAATTATATTAAACTGTCTCATTTCTGAAAATAACTGTGAATTGCAGTCTCATCCAATGCTGGCATTTGAGGAAAGGTCAAGATTGTGCAGATGCCTAAATTACAATAAACTCAGTTTTGAAATTTGTAAAGATATTGCAAAGAACCCCAGAATACCTCCAATTATTGCAATGCAGGCTCTTATTTCTCAACAACCCAATGTTCCATCAAGTGACTTAGAAATTCAGGAGAGTGAAATCATTTTGTGCAATGACAAGAAAGATTCATTCTTGGAAGAGAAAGAAGATATGAGACAAAACCTTCAGAGAATGGAACTAAGAGTAAAAGAATTGGAGATATTGTGCAAGGAAATGAAGATTCACATGTCAAAGTTTCACTAGCCATCATCATCCGCAATAATGTCTTAATCTTTTATCTGCCCCAAGATTTTTTTTTTCTTCAAATGTGTGTTTTTTTTCCCTTTAATGGTCTTTCTTCATTGATATTTATTTGATTTTTTTTTTATTTTAAAAAATTTTTTTTTTTTTTTTTTGTTTCAGTGGGTGCATATAGTAGAAAGTCAATATTCCACCATTGAATCTCCTTTATACACAATAAATAATGCGATACAAGTATTTGGATTCTCATATACATTTTTCCAATTAGTATTTGGATTCTCATTCATAATAACACCATAACTTATACATATAAACTTTAAAGGAAAGTAAAATACAATAATTGTTTATCTAAAACAATGATAAAATGCATTTGTTGTAAGTTAATATAATTGGACTCATTTAGTCAATCCAACTTATAGAATATACCAAAATTTCTTCAAGGGTCTAATATAATTGTTGGGTTACTTTCATTTATTTTGAAATGAGTTTCAGAACATATTCTAAAATATAAAAATACATTACACAAAATTATACTTTTTACTTCAATACACAAATTTTCTTCCATTATCTCCCATTCATTTTGCAATAGATTTCTTGGAATGTAAAACATAAGTTCTGAATAGCCCATTCCAGAATGAATGAAAGCTGTGGAAACATACGTTAAAATTGGAAGTACTTCCTGCACCTATCGTTTTTCTTCCTGCACCCTTCCAAAATTTATTTTCCAGAACATAAAAACAGTTGTGGAAAATTTTTTCGGACAGCAATCACCCCTTCTTATTAATTTTACGGTAGTTTTTTTCGATGGGGTGGATAAAGAAATGTGATAGCGTGCAGGAAGTAACGGGGTGGATGAAGAAATGTGATAGGGTACAGGAAGTAACACCCTGTTAAAATAGAAAGAAGAAAAAACAAACTCCGAGGAAACCAACTTCATTTGGATCTTGGAAATGAAGACTCTTGACATTGTTTAAGTTCACACCAAACTATATGAATGAGTTTTTTAAAACAAATTTTCAGAACACGCTTTCTGAAACATAAGAGATATGTTGTGGAACAAAGTTCCATAAACAAATTTTTCAAAACACATACATACCTTCTAAAGAGTGGGGCGATGAAGAAAGAAGGTGTAGTTGAAGGCCATGACAGCAGTGACAGTGGCAAAGATGGTGCAACAAGGAGGGTACTTTTGTCTTTTTCCTGTTAATATGGTTGCAGGAAGAAAAAGCCCAGAACTTTCGCAAACTCTCCACCCATACCAAGGTTTTGAGAAAATTCTAAATTTAAATACCTAAATTTGAATGTTATAAATATAACTCATTCAATATTTCACAAAGACAAACTTTTTTACATTTAAAAAAAAATATTTTTAATTTTTAATTTTTTTTTCATTGTTTGATTCTCGTGGTTTCAGAAATAGATGAATTTATACCGGTAGAGAGTATATTTACTAATAAGAGAGGTGTAGTCATTCATTATTATGATTTTCTAATGTTCACTAATTCCAATCTCCAACTAGGGTTCAGATCAAGTCTGAAACTAACGAAGCTTCTTCCTGCATCTCCCAACACTTTATTTCTTTACAAAAAAGACAATATATATTAAATTCTCATTTTGCCGTTCAATTAAAAGTAACTACATTTTTACTTTCTCTAGATGATCTACTCCCAAATTTTTTTCCAATAAATATCGACATCCGGTGTCTTGTTTTATTTTATGGATGTTGATATCTGATACTTTATATTTTTTTTAAGTTTTTACCCGTTCTGAATATTGACATCCGGTATTATATTTTTGGCTTAAATAGTCATTTGGTCCTAGTTTTGGTCGACTTTTTTCACTTTGGTCCTACTTTTGAAAATGTTTTCAATTTGGTCCTACCTTTCGTAATTTTTTTTCAATCAACTCCTTTTCGTTTACTCCGTCTAAATCGTTAACGAAACAGTGGCCAGCGTGGTGATTTTGCATGACGTGGATACTGTTCAGTGACATGTCCTTTTACACTGTCATAGCCCAGATTTTAAATTGAAATTTAGGGTTTGTGTTCATTGTGGTTGTCTTCCATTAAAGTTCAGTTGAAAAGGAATGTCTCGTGGGGCATCTTCATCTTCTTGCAATAGCTGGGTTCACCGAACTTGCAATTCCTGCCATGATGGTTCTAGGGTTTCAGGCTCACCCCCAATTTGCGATTGCGGAGACATTGCAGTGGTGTGCATAGCTAGAACTACAAAGAACTTGGGTAAACAATTTTGGGGTTGTGCGAACTTTAAGGTTTGTTTCCCAGTGTTCGACTTTGGGTGTTTCTTTCACTTTCGGTGTTTCACTTTCATCTTCATGGTTTTTGTGTGTTGTAGAGATGTGGTAAAGATGTGTTGGGATGCAACTTGATGCATTACTAATTAAGGCTTTTAAGCCTTCCATCAAAATATCAGTGATCAAAATCCAGAAATTCTTAAAGTACATCCTGATTTCTCAATAATCACATTCATAATACATAACAAAATATTCCAGAATTTCACAGAGCGGCGAAAAAATCCCCAATTCGACCCCTAAATCCCCAATTCGACATAAACAACCCTAAACCCAATTTAATTCAACTTAAACCCTAAAATGAATCTGCAATTACAATTAAATGGTCAGCACAGTGCAAACAGACACATCACTGAACAGTATCCACGTCACACAAAATCACCACGGTTTCATTAACGATTTAGACGAAGTTAACAAAAATGAGTTGATTGAAAAAAAATTACGAAAGGTAGGACCAAATTGAAAACATTTTCAAAAATAGGACCAAAGTGAAAAAAGTCGACCAAAACTAGGACCAAATGACTATTTAAGCCTATATTTTTTTTTAATCTACGAATGTCGACATCTGATATTTGATTTTGTTATATGAATGTCGACATCAATACACTATTTTTTTTTTCTCGCTATGAATTTGATATTGTATTTTTTTTCAATTTACGATATCCAATTAAATATATATATATATATATATATATATATATATATATATATATTATTTTTATATAGTTAATTGGATATCAATATATATACACATCGACATCTAATATACAAATAAATAATTTTTCTTTCTTAATATATATTTGAAGAATAAAATAAAAAATTAATATATATATATATATATATATATATATATAAATTATAAGTAATAATTTTTAAAATAATAATTATTTAAATGTTTATATAAAATAATATAACAGTAATTTTTATTTTACTTGATTATATTTTAATTTAATTAAAATTATTAAATATTTAAATTAAAATAATTTTATATTTGTTAACCTGATGTAAATTTTCGGTTAACATTTTTGTAAAAAATATTTTTTTAAGTTTAATATAATAAATATTTATATAAAGATATTTTAAAAATTTATATAAATTAATATAAAATGTATTATTTTTTGTTTGTTTAAATTTTTATTTAATATATATATTTAAAGAAAATATAATAAATTTTTAAATTAATATAAATTAAAATTTTAAATAATTTAACATATGTTAATCAATGTGGAAATCTGGTCAACTTTTTTTTGAAATGTTTTCGGTGTATTGGAAATTGAATGTTGACATTTATGAAAAAAAAAAAAAACATCAGATGTCAATCTTCATAAATGAAAAAAATAATTAATTACGGATGTTGACATTTGTAATAGTAGGTAAAATTTAAGAAAAATAAAGCATCAGATGTCAATATCCAAGAAATAAAGATACGAGAATTTAAATTTTTGTTGGACAGAAAAAGTGTCTGGAGATGCAGGGAGAAACTCCTGAAACTAAAGACCACGATTTAGTGAAAGTTTATCTCTTTATTTTGCAAAACATCAAATAAAATCAAATATAAGAATTTTTTGACTAATTATTCTATAAATTAATTATAACTGTATAATTGATTATTATATTACTTATTTAAATAATTAATTACTTTATTATAAGAGATTAAGCTCAATAACGTTAAAATATGTTATTTTTAATGTATTATTTAGTTATAATAATATTTTAAAAGCTAATATAACTATGTTAATTATTAATTAAATAATTAAGTCATAAAGTATATATAAGAATATAACTAAAAAAACTAACTTCATCTTATGTCAAATTTATAATAATTTTTCACTCATTGTTGTTATTTTATATTCAATTATTTGTTAGAATTAATTGACGGATTAATTCTATTAGTGACTCATTTGAAATATTATGATGGGCCCAATTGTGATTTAATAAATATAGAGACTTATTGGTTATTATTATGGGAAGTGATAATAAAATAAAGATAAAGATAAAATAAAAACCAACTTGATGGACGTTGGTTTATAAAAAGAATTGGGGT
>Ga0214545_1003463_pt1 | contig 30070 bp, 22 predicted proteins | sample CNSS4metaG_FD_160064 | JGI IMG/M metagenome (GOLD analysis project Ga0214545, IMG submission 160064) | Root nodule microbial communities from cowpea collected in UCLA plant growth center, Los Angeles, California, USA - CNSS4 | ecosystem: Host-associated > Plants > Roots > Nodule | place: USA...
TCAAATTATTATACAAATATATATATATATATATATATATATATATATTTATTTATTTATTTATTTATTTATTTATGAACAACTGCTACGCTCCTTAATAAAAAGGAAGCATACACCATCTAATCTCCAAACCCACGTACCAGCTATAAGACAAACTCTAAGCAGAATAATTTTTCACCATTTTATTTAGTATATTACCGTGGATGACATTAACTTTTTATTTATTTATTTTTAGAATCCACATATATGGATTATATGATACATATATTCAATTATTCTGTAGTAATACTTGTGCTTTTGTTTCTAATATTTTCGTGTATATATATATATATATATATATATATATATTTATATATATATATATATATATATTCAAGCGTTTTATTGGAATAGTCTTATTATCATATTATAAATATCAAAATATTACTTAAAAATGTATAAATTAAAATTAATAGATACAAAGGGTGGAACGTCTTATTTAATGAATAAACTTAATTAAATGAAACATCACACAAAGTAATATAAAGAACAACGTTATGGAGTATAAATACCACTTCTTACAATTATCCCAAGTACTTGGAGAAAAGTCCAAGGCACACCACAATACCATTAGTAAAGCAAGATAAAAATTAAACAGTATCCCAAAATACAAGATAATACATAGGCCTCGACCTTTTAAGAATACTCGGAGTAGAGAGTCCAACCCATGGATAGCTACGCAGCGAAATTTCCATCACACTGACGACTACGAGGAGTTCCCACATCTGTTCACATCAATAAATTGATGATCATCGCAAAAAGGAGAAAACCACTCACAAGACACGCAAACAAACAAGAAATGGTAAGTTAGAGTGGAAAAATGTTTTATCATACAATTGCATACAATTTTATAGTCAAAAATACATACATCAACCAAGCATGTGATGACCAACAAACAAGACACTAAGACTCAATTATCCGGATACATATAATTAGTCGGATTCACTAGATGTTTGCATTTGTGGTGGCCTCTACTACTCTACAGAGCCAATTGCTAATGGGTTTCACCCTACCACGCACAAGGTTAACCTTCAAACGTCTAATGCCATTATCCTGCAAAAGACTAGGGTCTCCTACTACTCTCACCATTTGAGCCAGTACGCTTTACGTGAGACTAACTGACTCTTTAGAGTTTTAGGATGCAATCTTTACTTGAATCCTTACTAAATTATATAATGAGGCACCACCACAAAACCTTCATGGAATTACGTCCTAACCATGAGGCACCACCATAAGCTCCCACTAACAGGGGCCATGGAATTACGTCCTGACCATGAGACACCACCACAAAACCATCGTGGAATTACGTCCTGACCATGAGGCACCACCATGAGATCTCACCTAGAGATTCATGGAATTACATCCTAAGCCACACCAAAATCATGTCTCACCAACCAAGCATAAAGTTATCATGCATACCAATTCCATGTCAATATTTATAACCAACCATCCAACCAGGTCCCATACAAAGATCATACCAAACTCATCAATTCCAGCCCATAAACCATTTAATACATGTAAAATTACTCAATTCATGCTTGAATATAGTAATCCAACCAAACATGTGACCATCACCCAAGAATAGATAAGGAAACAACACCTGAGCACATTCTTGCCCAATTCTCACTCAGGCTAAAAGGCCTCGCTTAGGCAAGAGGGCTCTCTCGCTCAGGCGAGCTCCTTTCACCTAGGCGAGAGCTCAAAAAGTGGAATAATGGTGCTTTCGTGTTTTCTCGCTTAGGTGAGACCTACTCGCCTGAGCAAGATGGCTCCTCGCTCAAAACTGAAGCTCGTCACCTGGGCGACAGCTCACACAAGCACCTAGGAGGGTTTTTGATACTCTCGCTTAGGCAAGACCCACTCATTTGGGCGATAATATCATATCTCCTCCATTGTTCATGCAGGCCAACACAAAAATTTATCCAAAGCAGAGCACAATACATGTTCATATTAATTTAAACATCATACAACCACCAAAAACACAAGACAGAGCTGGAAAACAAGAAAAATACATTTAAACACGAAACCCTAGCTTCCCTTACCTGGAAAAGCTACTGTAAGGGGTTTTGGTACGAGTAGAGAAGCATCACAGCTCCTATAACGGTTTAGCGAGCTGAGAAATAGCAACACCAGAACAAAACTAGGTGACCTAGAGGAACCCTAGCTGGAACCACGAAAGTAAGGCTTAGAAAGAAGAAAGTACGGTTCAAGAACTAACTTACGTGAGATGGAAGGGAGCTTTGAGCTAGCATGACCAAGAAGGGGACCAAACCCTAGCAGAGCTTCTATTGAGGGAAAAAGGAAAGAGTAAGGTGACTGATTTTGCAAGGTGGGCAAAGAATGAGAGGGTTAGGCTGGTTTAATGGTTTTGGACACCCTATGAGCCAGCCTTAGGCCCAACTGATTAGGGCAACCCTTAAAAATTGGGCAGAATTAAAGTGGGCCTTACAAAGGGAACAACATGAGTTTTCATTATGTCGTGTTCACTTGGATAGATTTAGTATTCACAGAAAAGTGAGAAGAATGATTTGCAGGTGATGTAGTTGTTCATTTCAGTAAATTTGAGTGGGAGGGAGAGTAAGGAAGAGAGAAATTCCTCTATTTTCCCATCGTCTCTCATATGTCATGATTTGAGGGAGTACATGCCAGACATATTACATTTATGGCTTCAATTTATTTTTCAGTTTAATTATGATATAATATAAAAATATGACTTTTAAAATTATGTTTATTACCGAAAATTTTAAAATTGTTATAAAAAAGTTTAAAAAATAATTATTAATTTTAAAGTTTTCTATTTAAATTTTTTAGAAATATTTTTTTATTAAAATATGTTATTTTAATTTATTCATTTTAATATTTTTTCTAAAATAAATCTAATTCATCTAATTATAATATTAAATTATTTTTAAAATCAAGGACAATTTAATAATCTTGTTTTTGTTTTTATTAAGCTTAATTTTTAATCCATCTGTATTTATTAAGTTACTCACAAATTTTGCTTCTATATCAACTCAGTTTGAGCTCTAAATCCTTTAAAGTGAACAATATAAACTTTATTCTCTAATTCACTTAAATTTATCCTTCCGAACATCTCAAATCAATATTTACGAGTGAATACACCTTTATTAATAATAATAATAATAACAAATTACAATCCAAAATAATTTTTTTACTGACAAGTTTGTTAAAAAGTTATTTTAAGATAATTAGTTTACTTGTAAGCTATGATGCACCGATACTTCAACTTGAGTCACTTATCCGTATTCGATACGTATTGTATCCAATACTTTAGGATACTTTAACGATACTTATCAATGAAGTATCTAATTTATAAAGGAGTAGTACACTATAATAAAATATTTGAATAGTGAATAATTTGAGTGACAAAAAATAATTAGTCACTATTAAGTAACCAAATTGACAACTAAAATAGTTCCAAAAAATTATAATCGGTCTCTAAATTGATAATTAAAATAGTTTCAATGATGAATTGATTTTTAAATTGATCACTAACATTAGCTACAAGGTTTTGACTACTAAAATAATTGGCTTCTAATTAGAAAATTCGGATTTACATATTAACAATCATATATTATTATGTTTGTAAGAATTATTGTACACTTTTCATTATTCATATATCATATATCACGTATCTATCACGTATCGTATTCTATTATTTTAAAAATAAATGTATCAACGTATCGGATACGTGTCGTATTCGATACACGTGTCGGATACGTGTCATATCCAATACAGGTATCGTATCGTATATGTGCATCATAACTCGTAAGTAATTAAATTTAGATTTTTCGTTAAAAAACTTCAAAACTAGAAGGAAAATGACACTAAAAGATAATTAAAAAGATACAAGTTTTTAGACTTAGAAACAATAATTTACATTTTTTAATAGATTATGTGATATGGCGTAAAACTTTTGAAGTAGAATCCCCTTGTTAATATTTGCAAACATGCTTTGTAATGCCAAATTCGGAACTATTACTTCAATCACAGCCTCGATCTTCGGCGGTGCAGTTTCTTCCCATGTAACAACTCTTCAAAACTGCAACTCTCTCTACTGTAAGAGATGGATTGGCTTAGAAGCAGCCTTTCTATGAGTTCAAGGAATAGCAAAACCCCAAATACCCAAACACAGTCTAACTCCAAACTGCAGCATCAACAACAAGAAGAAAGCGTATATGGGATTACCGAGGAACTCATCAACCACGTCAAGTCCTTCACCGTTGACACCTTTAAGAATTTCCCTCTCAAAGGTTTCCCTCCAATGTTTGTACCCTAATTGAATGAAAATGTGTGATTGCGGGGCACTATTTTTGAATTTTCAATTTTCGTAATTTTCTTTGCCTGTTTTACCATTCACCACAGTTGATATAAATTTCTTTAATTGTCACACTAAGTAATCGTGATTATTGGTTGCTTGGAATTGGCAGCTGTAGTTTCGCATTCTTCTCAGGGAAACCCAATGCTGTTGCAGTGTTATTTTCGAGTTATCTGTTGTTTTTATTTGAAAAAAAAAATGTCTTCTCTTGTTCAATTTTGTTTTTTGGTTGCAGATGAAGATGAAGGCAGTTATTGGGAAGAAACTCAATCCTCTTCAACCAAAGTTCGAAAGGATCTCTCCGATTGGCAAGAGAGACATGCAATCCTCGTTCTATCAAGAGTCAAGGTTTGTCTTTAATTATTCTTGTTTATTTGTGATGTTGAACACTTGAAGAATTAAACAGTAAAACTACGTGTGCTTGTTTGTAGAAATAGAGGATTTTTCCTTCATCGGTATCGCAAATATTGCAAGGTTGATGACACTCCTTAATCTAATCTGTAAAATCTTGTATTTTATTCTTGTTTGCTTGCACCACATTGCCTAGTACCCATCCCGTTGATTAGTAGTCTTTTTTTTTCCTGAGGGTTGAGCAATCAGGTTGGTATCGAGACTACCTATTCTAAGTGTAGTCAAGTGGCCCCACTTAAAGGAGCAAAGCTCTGTCTGATCATGTTCCTTCTTTTCACGAAGGGAAACTATATATTAGGAATAGACAATGACAGCAAAAGTTGTATTCCACTAGATGATGTCAATGGTGGTGAGCGATCCATGTTAAGGATTTCAACTAGTTACATTGAAGCTCGAGTTTCTGGAAAAATCCTCCTTTTCCCTGGCTTGGAACCATCATTTATGAGACCATAGTCTTTGTACAAATAGCCTATTTGCCCATGTTGGCTTTAAAAGATTATAGAAGTCGTGGATCCCGCCAATCGACTTAAGGCCTTTCAGGCACAAATGTTGATATCAAGAGAATCAGACGTGGTGCAATGCAAAATGTTTGTAGAGATCTTGTCTGATGCCATGTTGGCTTGGTTTAGCACTTTGCCTGACGGGCATGTATCCTTACTCGTGGAGTTACCAGTTTGTTCTTTGCTCAATTTGCTGTGAATAAAGTAAAACCTCTCAAAATCGGAAATTTGTTTGACATCAAGTAGCAAAGTGGCGAGCCTTTAAAGGACTACATGGCTAGATAAGGAAATGTTCATGGATGTGTTTGTAAGGACTCCGGGAAAGCCCATTCAGCAAATCACTTATATAGGGAAAGGTGGAGACGCGTAGCTGAGGAAATGATGGCCCACCAAGAAAACAACGAACAACTTAAGCCTACGACCTCCAAAAAGGCTCTTAGTCGTGATCACCAAGATACATTGATTTTGAATTTTCCCTCCTGTTTCCTTTCAAAGTTCAGTTACCAGTCATTATGTTAAAATTAACATTTCATTTCTTTATAATTAGCATTTGAATTTTTTAGGTTTACTCATCCTGTAAGTAGCTATGCCTAGCTCTTGTGTGTGTGAAAAAGCATTTTGAAAGTCTTATCTTGGTTCCTAGGAATCAAGTGGTGATTCAATACTTGGAGCTTATCTTTGAGAAGCATGAAGTTCTCTTTTTATTCTTCTTCTTCTTCTTCTTTTTCTATTCGTAAGTCCTCTCATCATTTTCTTTATTTCTTTATGTCATCTCTCTATATTTATTTTAACCCTTGTTCTTATTCTAGTTTCTATCTTCTTGTGTTGTTCTTATTCTACTCTCATATTATGATTGGAATACTTTACTATAAGTTGATCATGAAAGTATTTCATGATAGCAACACATGAGGAGATTCAACTCTTGTTATTAATTCATGTTCATGAGCCTATATATGCTTCCTATTCTTACATGCAGCCTATCACCTAGTAAATCATCTCTGTTCACGGCCTATTGGTGTTGAATTGCCATATTTTTCTTGAATGGATAATGATATAGTGGAAGTTGTGCTTGAGCCTTCCTCAACACTATCTCCCATATTGGATTCCATCTTAACTTTTGAAATTGACCAGCCTATGGCTGTTCAAAATATATATTCCACACGTAACCCTTTCCCCACTATACTACCCTAGGTTATCATTGTCTTTCCTCCATACATTATGGTTGTTTGTCCTTTTTATCTTTTATTCCAATTCCTTGGTCTCTAAGTGATGTTTTAGCTCACCTTGAGATGTGTGCTCTCCAAAGTAGTGGTACTTGGGAGTTGATTTCTCTCCCAGCTGGCAAAACAATTGTTGGGTTTCAGTGGCTGTACACTCTTAAAATTGGTCTTTAGGGGAACATTGATCGTTATGAAGCTTGCCTACTTGCCAAAATGACCTCTATTTCCCTTGTATTTTTCATGGAAGCTATTCATCACTGGACTTTGTTTCAACTTGATATTGAGAATGTATTTCTCCATGGAGATCTTGAAAGAAGGTCTATATGAAACAACCTCTTGAATTTGTTGCTTAGGGGAAGTTGTCTAATAAGGTGTGTCATTTTTGCAGGTTCTTTTATGGGCCTTAAGCAATCACCTTGTGGATTGTTTGATAACATTTTTTCTTTTATCATTCAACAATACGAAGTGAAGCTGATCATTCAACAATAAGAAGCATGGAACATGAGAAAATATTAAGAATTTGTCATGCCTATAATGATTTTTTCTTAAGGATACATGACTGTAAATATAACAAGAATGAAGATTTGGAAGAATGAAGCAATCTTGTGCCCAGAAATAATATGGTGTGTGGTTTGTTTTTTAATGTTCCTATCATTTATTTCTTTTGTGTCTATGTTTCTTCTATTGTTCAACATATTTTAACCAGAAACAAATAAAAAGCAAAGAAGAAGTGATACTTTTCCTTGTAGATCTATGCTGAATGGAGAAAGCACGAAGTATATTTCCAATTTCTAATTTCTAAGACCAAAGACTTAAGATCAATATTCAGCCAAAAACATAACAGGATATGATAGGGAAGCACCTAGCTACATATCTGAATGAAGAATCTGACTTATTCACCAATAAATCCTCTGTCTGGTAATCTCCTATGTTTGTTGCTGCTCATCCCATCTCTTCAAGGGGGTTGCTCTTTATCTGTGTGAAGGGGGACTGTAAATGTCTTTTTAACCTTGTACTCTTCTATCTGGCAAATTTTGTTCACTATTATGAATGATCCAGTTTCAATAATTATACTAGAACCGAGGAAAATAGAATGAAAATTGAATAAATTTCTTTCACTTATGGTTGTTGATTGATTGTTAATGCTGTAGTCAATTTAGACGAATGTGTGCAAAATTAAGCCCATTTAGATTCAGCAGCTGTAAACATGATAAGTTATTAATGCAACGTTATACAGGATGTGCATGAATCTTAAGTTGGTGAAGACTTTTACTAGTTGGAGTCTCGTAAGAACATTTGTAGTAGCTAAAAGACCACCACTGTCTAACCTTTCTTAAACAAAGTTCGTCAATCTCTCTGTTTTCTCCTCTCCTGTCCTGTTGAGTTGGAATATGGACAAGTCTAATAGTTGAACTATTGTAGCAAAGGCTCATCGTCTGCCTCTCATACTTTGCTTTGAGGTCATCAAGAATAATCTTCATCTATAATCCTCCACACATGTTAGGTTGCATAGCTCTAAAATTTTGCTTGTGCTCTAGATTGAACATCTAATTACAATATACAGAAGTGACTTTGCTATCCAAGAGTGACTTGAGACAGTCTGCATCTGTATATATTTCGATGGAGGACAAAGTTCTTGCTATCCTGAATAGCGATTTCCCTAGACTTGCTTTCAAATATTGGAGGATCCTATCAACTGCCTATTGATTCCTTTCTTGGGGTCGTGTATAAAATTACAGACCACACTACCAACATAGGCAGATAGAAGATTAGTATGCACAACTTCATATATTAGATACCTTATAGATATCTTCCTTTACTCAAGGCAATTGGCATGATTTTTGTGACTTACCTCTAGGTTAACTCATTAACTCCCTAATTAACTATTTAATATCCTAATTGTACTAACCATCCCTTATTCTTATACTTACATGTGACTGCACAAGTATTTGAATGCTCAATTTTTATCTACTTTCCTATTTAGAAAATAATTTATTTAAGAAATTAAATAAAAATGCAATAGTCTATCTCTATGCTTGATACGACACAATTGAGTTACAGTTATCAGAGTTATCGTGGGTATATCAATAGGAATTTATATGGGAATTTCAGAGTCCCTAGACATATTGTCATATTTGATTAGGTTGTTGTATTTACATTGATGTTCCAAAGTCATTAACTTTTTTTTTATGCGCACACATTGAGTTTTAAAAGTCCCAATTGGGTACTTAATGTTTTTGAAAGGTTCATTTTTATTCTTTCTACCTATAAAGTTAATTATATAATAGAGTTAGCTAATGTATCCTTTATCAGACTTTTAAAAGTCTCCATTTTTTGGTACTTTATGTTTTTATAAAGGTTCATTTAGATAATTTGTGATTTAAAAAATTTCATTTTGGTCATTTTTAATTAAAATGTTAATAGGTTAATAGATACGTTACTCAACTTTGTTAATCTATTTAACATTTTTGTTAAAAAGTCTAAAAGAATATTCGATTGACTCTTTCAAAAGTTAATGTATCAAAACGAAAAAAAATATCAAAACATGAAGAACTAAAAGTAAGATTTTGTTGTGTTTTTTACAATCAGTGGTGGCAGTGTTGATGGCTTTTATTACTAACTTTTGATTTCACTTTATTCAAAACAATATTAATATATATAATCTTATAGTTGGATGATGGGAGGATTAACAAAGCCATTCAATTAGTACCCATGAATAATTATGGTTTTTGTTATATTCCAGGAAATATCTCAATTGAGATATGCACTGTGTCCACGCCATTTGAAGGAAAATCAATTCTGGAAAATTTACTTTAAGCTCACCAGAAGCCATGTTCTCGAGTAAGTCATACAAATTCTTGCAAATTCTTCAATGATTATTTGCAAATGAGTAAAACTGAATTACTCTGAAGTTTTGGCTACTTATTTTGTAGATAGTAGCTGCTTTGAGAATTTTGCTATCTTTGTTCCACTCTACCCCATATTTTATGCATGCACACATTCACAATGCCTATCACGTATGAATGGATACCAAATTAGGTAAAATGTCCAATTCATGCTTTTTGATGAAATATGACTCCCTTCATTGCTGCTAATCAGATATGAGCTTCGCCACATAAAACAGGAGAAACTGAAGCGGATGGCAATGGAAGATGAGAAATCTTCAGTTAACAACTCGTATGAAGTTGAAATGGCAGAGGCAAAGGATATCAGCTTTGTTGAGCCTTTACCACCCTCTGAATGAAAACTCTGATATTTGTTGATGGAATGAATAGAACAGGTATTAAACTATTAACTTATTTAGCATTGAAGGATCTTTGTTAAATAGTGTTGCAAGTTTGAAAATGCATTTCTTCAGCTGTTATCAACATATTGTTCTGAACTTAGTCTTATTTACCGTTAATTTGTATTAGCATAGAGCCAATTGTAAATCTTAATACAGCTGTCAATTTGTTAGGCTTGATTAGGATACATTTGTTAATCTGTTAGAATTGTTTTGGATAAATACTGTGTTAACACTCTGCTGTAAACATTTTTAGTTGCAACTATTCAATATATTCAGTTTCTTCTGTTAAGAGTGCATCTTTTATATCAGTTTTCTTCTTTCGTATTATGGTATCCAGAGCCAGAAATCTCCATTAATGGAGTTTATGCATCCTGCATTCTCAACCTCCTCTGTTCCTTCCTTTCATCCTATCTTTGAGAAATTGAGTGAGTCCAATTTTCTTTTATGCCGGCAGCAAGTTGAACCGATGATCAAAGTGCACAAATTGCAGAGATTTGTTGTCAATCCTGTTATTCTTGTGCGGTTTCTTACTGAAGATGATCGTGCAGCAGGCAGTGAGAATCCGGCGTACTGCACTTGGGAACAGCAAGATCAGGTCCTATCCTGGCTTCAATCGACTCTTTCTTCTTCAATCTTGTTTCAATTGATCGGTTGTGTTCATTCGTATGAAGTTTGGTAACAATTTCATGAGTACTTTCAAAAACAGACGTGTGCAAAAGCTAGACAGTTGAGAACAGAGCTTTGCACTACATCCTTGAGCAAAAATCAATGTCTGAGTTTCTTCTTCACATTATGTGGCTGGTTGACGCTCTCAACACTTGCGGTCATCCTATTTTACCTCGCGAACACCTAGATGCAATTTTTGAAGGTTTACCAGAAGATTATGCTTCGGTTATATCTGTTATCGAAAGCAAGTTTAATCCTCTTCCGATAAATGAAGTTGAGGCATTCCTTCTTGTGCATGAGTCACGTTTACCAAAGTTTCGAAAGACGTTACTCGAATCTTCTTCGATTAACATTGCTCAAGATGGATCTAGTTACAATTCCAAGTTTGCTTGAAATTTGGCCATACCACAACTGTGTGTCATTATCGATATGATTCTAACTATCAACCTAACTCAACGTTGAGCCTTCAGGAGCTTGTGTTTTTTAATTCTTCAAGCATATCAAATGTTCGACAAAATGTGTCACAGACCAAAAATTCTGTTCCAAGTGCCATGTTCCTTAACTCTGAGAATCAGAATCCGAACCATACTACGTGGATTCCTGACTCTAGTGCTTCGTTTCATGTTACGGGAGAGTCTCAAAATATTCAGCAGTTGGAGTCCTTTTAAGGTCCAAATCAGATTTACATAGGCAATGGCCAAGGTCTCCCTATCCCGTCATCAAGTTTCACACAGATCTGTTCGCCTTTGAATTCCAGCTTTCCTCTTGCTCTTAACAAGTTGTTGCATGTTCCCTCTGTTACCTAGAATTTGATTAGTGTCAGTAAATTTTCTAAAGACAATCATGTCTTCTTTGAATTTCATCGTAATCCTTGTTGTTAAATCACAGGCCACTCATGAGGTCTTGCTTCATGGTTCCTTGGGTCCTGATGGTCTCTATGTCTTTCCACAATTACAGCCTTCCCAATCTGCTTCTATGTCTATTCTATGTCTCCAAATATTGCTAACAATAAAAGTGTTGATCCAAGTTTTTCTGTTGTAAATCCAGGGCCATCTGGGTTGCTCCTGGTTCTCAAACTTTGTTGGGGTGAGCTTAGACCTCTTTCTTCATACTGTCAGACTCATGGTATTGTTCACAAGCTCATTTGCCCTCATATACATCATCAAAATGGTGTTGTTGAGAGGAAGCATAGACATATTGTTGAGTTAGGAATGACTCTTCTTAAGCAGACCTCTCTTCCAACCAAGTTTTGGGACTTTTCTTTTTAAACCTTTATTTAATCAACAGACCGCCCACGTCCTCTTTACAGTTTCAAACCTATGACAGCATACTACAAACTCAGTAAACACGGGACAAATTATTTTCATGACCCTTCTCTTTATAGGTTACGTCTCTGCTTGATGGTTCTCTTGTTTTGACTCAAAGCAAGTATATCAGATATCTCTTACAGAAGACTAAAATGGATGAAGCCCAATCTGTTTCGTCACCTATGACAGCATACTACAAACTCAGTAAACATGGGACAAATTATTTTCATGACCCTTCTCTTTATTGGTTCGTTGTTGTGCCCTATGGTATGTAACAGTGACTCGCCTCGAATTGAGCTATGCTGTCAATAGAGTGTGTCAATTTATGGCTACTCAGTTGGATTCACATTGGGTTGCTATCAAGCATATATTGCGATACTTAAAAGGCTCTGTCCATCATGGTTTACATATTCCAACAACTTCTTCGAAACCGTTTTTCATCAAGGTGTGATTCTGATTGGGCCTTTGATCTTGATGATCGACATTCTACATCAGGGCAGCAGTCTATTTTGGTCCCAATCTCATTTCTTGGTGGTTGAAGAAACAAACTGTCATTGCTAGGTCCTCATCTGAAGCATAATATCGCTATTTAGAAAGTGTTGCAGCTGAAATTAACTGGATCCAAACTCTTCTTGCTGAATTAGTTGTTTCCTCTACAGTGCCAGCATTATATTGTGATAATTAGAGTGCGGTTGCGGTCACTCACAATCCTGTTTTACATTTTACACATGGAAATTGATGTCTTCTTTGTCAAGGAAAAAGTCTTAACTCAGCAGCTTCAGGTTTATCTTATGCCCGCAAGAAATCAATGGGCTGATGCTTTAACTAAGCCTGTTTCTCCTAGGCGATTTCTGTTTTTATGTTCCAAACTCAATGTTGTTGATTCAATTAGTAATTCAACCCATTGAGTTTATGGGGGGATATTAGTATAGAGCCAGCTGTAAATCTTTATACAGCTGTCAATCTGTTAGGCTTGATTAGTATACATCTGTTAATCTGTTAGAATTGTTTTGGATAAATACATGTTAACATTCTGCTGTAAACATTTTTAGTTGAAACTATTCAATATATTCAGTTTCTTTTGTTAACCGTGCATCTTTTATCTCAGTTTTCTTCTTTCGTATTAATTTGTATCTTTTGACATTGCTTCTTGATTCCTGACAAAAGTTTACTGACTGATAGTGCGAAATACTTGGAGACGTCTGATGATGGTTCTTCGTTATGGAGGCAAGCTATTTCTTTAACTTCAAGTTTCAGATATCGGACAAGCAAATCAAGGATCTAACAAATTTACAAATTAATCACGGATGATATTGAATTTGACATAGATAGTCTGTGTTTCTGATGTCTCCTCATTCTTGTCCGAAATGATATATAAGTACAAAATCTATTTGGACGGATGAAGTTATGACCACTTTGCCTATGACGTTAATGTTCATTATAAATGTCGAGAATTGTCTTTTTACAATGTTTATTTAGTAGTTTCATCAATTGTCTAGTGTTGTGACGTTAAGATCATAAAACTATTCCAGGAAATAGTTTCTTCAAAACCGCTCTTAACAATATATTATTGATGAACCAATATTAGAGGTTCTTATTGATTGGGGAGGATATTACAATATCGATTTCTTTTTACAGTATGTCGGGCTGCTTTTTCTTGCATTTCCCTTTTTTTCTTTCTGTACTTTCTGTTAATTATAATATTTCTATTTTACTCTTCATTAAAAATATATTAAAAATCTTAATTTTTTTTCATCATTTGTTCAGTATCGGAGACTGATCTACACCTTCCTCCACTTTTCTTTGTGATTTGAGTCCCCTCCTACCAAAACCATTGTTGACGCTGGAGAGAAGAAGGAACATAGTAGAAGCAGGGATGATTCATCCACTACAACCATCATATCTTCTCTCCTTTATACTACAAACCACTCTTTCTATTCCTCACCCTAACCACCCAACTATATCAAGAGAAGCGTGAAGAAGAAGATGGATGGTAACCGTGTGATGGTTGGTGAAGGATTGAAGAAGGAAAATTTGAAAAAGAACCATGGTGGAAGTTGTTTAGGATACTTAAAAAAAAATAAAAAATCATCCGGATTGGGTGTTTTAAAAGGTTGAAATACCTTCCAAAAAGAAATATTTAAAAAAATATATTTTTCGAATTGGTGTTCTAAAATATACTTTTGGATTTGAAAATATTTTCGAAACACTCAATCCAAAAAATGTAAAATATAATTTCTAGAATGACGGTTCTAAAAGGTGTTTTTGGATTTAGAAATACCTTTGGAAATTCTAGTTTCAGAATTTTATTTTTTGTATTCCAAAATACTTGTTTTGAAGATATTTTTTAATCCGAAAATACTTTTCAAAATGTAAAATGATATTCAGAATGAGTGTTGCCGACGATAATTTTCAGATCCAGAAATATTTTGTTATGAACAAGAATCAAACAATGATGGAACATGTATGGTCACTGTGTATGTATTGTGTATGTATTATGTCAAGTATAAATTTCTTACGATGGTAAAGATGACTACTAAAGTAACATACACATGAAAACAGAGGAAAATTAAAAGATCCAGAATAAACCCATGGCCTAGCAACATATTCCCCCTCCCTCCTCCTTCCATAAACAGAAAGACTATATATATTGGACTCTGCCCACACGTAATTTCTGAAACGTGGATTGATTGTTTTAATTCTCTGGTTATACTCATCTATTGCCTCGAGGTCATTAGTCATCTATCCCATTTCCTTATTCTTCTATTTGTTTTTTTTATACCTCTTTTATATTTTTTTCTATTTTACATATTTTATATAATATTTGTTTCATTTTTTTATATTTTAGAGTGGCTGTTCCATGTTTTTGGAAGGTATTTCCGAATTAAAAAATATCTTTCAAAACAGGTATTTCGAACTAAAAAATTTTTGGAATGATCGTTCCTGTGAGGCCTACTTATATTATATGTCTTATTTTAAAAGGGCTGTTCCAAATCAGTTGGATTTAGGGTTGGCCCAAAAGGGAAACCAGATCCTAAACTGCCCTAACCATACTAACTCTTCTCACTTTCATAAATCATCCTCCTTACTCCTCTCTCCCAAGAACTGTGCTCTGCTAGGGTTTCGAAGTTTAATCACATTCAAGTTTAGCTCGACCCCGTTTCTGCTCACGTAAGTGTTCTTCAACTCATGGTTTTTCCATCTTTGGTCTAGTTTCGTGGCCATTGTTAGGGTTTCTATAATAAACCTACTTCTGCTCACTGTTTCTAGCTCGCAAATCTAATCCTAGAGCGACTGTGCTCCGTGGTTATGCGTCGAGGTCTTGTACTAGCTGTTTTCAGGTAAGGGAAGCTAGATCCTTGTGTATGTTCCATGAAATCTACCTGTTTTCTGATTATTTCGTGATTGAATGGACTGTGTGTGAATATACGCTGTTGGGATTGCATGTTTGAACTACTTGGGTGTGTGTGACTGTTGCACGAGAGAACAGTGGTGAGCACTGGTTTTCTTGCCCAAGCGAGCATGTCTCGCCTAGGCGAGATTAATAGAGGCTCGCCCAGGCTATTTTACGCGAGTCGTCGCTCAGGCGACCAACTCTATTTTTGAGCAAGCGAACGTCTCGCTCAGGCGAGGGGAGTGTCGCCTAAGCGAGAATGCACGTAAGGTCACTGTTCTTGTAAGTCGAGCTCTCGCCTAGGCGAATGGAGCTCGCCTGAGCGAGAGTCCCTCTTGCCTGAGCGAGACCTTTCAGCCTGAGCGAGGAGCTGGGTGAGGGTGCTTGACTATTTGTTGCTTCTCTGTTCTTGGATAGTTGGCACTTACTTGAATTTAATTGTTATGTCAAAAGCATGGGATGAATGATTATGCATGAGTGATATGGTTCATGGATTATGAATGATAGGTTTAGTATAATCTTAGCATGTGATTTAAATGGGATGGTTGGTTATCAAAGTGGCATGGTGTCGGTATGGAATACACTTCTATATTCATGGATTAGGAAGGATAAGTTGGAATGAATTCAACGTGGAATATGAATGAAGATTGATTATAGAGGTTGGCATGAAATTTATATACATGATAAATATTACTTGGTTGGTTGAATATGATTGGTATGTGGTCAAGACGTAATTTCATGAGCCTCTAGGTGAGACATCATGGTGGTGCTTCAGTGGTCGGGACGTAATTCCATGACCCCTGTTAGTGGGAGTTCATGGTGGTGCCCCATCTTTATAATTTAGTAAGAATTCAAGGTAAGGTTGCATCCTGACGCTCTAAGAAGTCAGTTAGTCTCACATAGAGCGGACTGACTCTTGTGGTGAGAGTAGTAGGAGACCTGAAATTCATTAAGGGCTAACCTTGTGTGTGGGGGTTGAGACATTGTAACACTTAGCTCAGGGGGTGAGCAACTCGGTAGAGCAGGGAATCCACCACAAGTGCAAGCATTCGCTGAATCCAACTAAATTATACGTATCCGGATGAGTCGTGTCAAGTCTTAGTGTATTGTTTGGAAGGTCATAACATGCTTGGGTGATGTATGTATAATTGACTATGAAAGTGTATTTGCATGATAAAACTATTTTTCGGATCTAGCTTACCCTTTTGTTGTTTGTTGTATGTCCTGTATGTGTGGTTTTCTCTTTTGCGATGATCATCAATTTATTGATGTGAGCATATGCGAGGAACACCCGTGGTCAACCGGGAGGTGATGGTTCCGCTGCGTAGCCCACCTAGGCTGGATGCTACTGTGTTGAGCTTTTGTTATGGGGCTATGACCCATGTATTGGCTTGTCCTTTAAATTTCAATTGTTTTACCGTTGAACTTTGTATCTTGTTTTGCTTTGCCATCGTTGTTTGCCTTGAATATTGTAAGAAGTAGTGTTTATACTCTAAGACCGCACTACTATATTATCCGTGTGACGTTTCCTTTAATTTGGATTATTGATTAAATGGGACGTTACAGTTCCAGAAGACATTTCTGGGTTTGTATATATATTTTGGAACATTCGTTCTAAAAATTTTTTGAGTACTCAAAACTCTTTCTTCCACGATGGTTTTTCTCCAAATTTCCCTTTTTTTTTGTTCTTCTTTCGTTCCTTGTTCTCTCCAGCATCGACGTAAGTGTCGAGGAAAGGCTCAAATAGCATAGAAAAGTGATGGAGTGAAGTGCAGGTCAGTCTGCGGCACGGAAGAAAAGAAAGGATGAAAAATTTTTAGAGTTTTTAATATATTTTTAATGAAAGGTAAAATGTAAATATTATAATTTGAGGGCGCAGGAAGAAAAAAGTGAAGAAGAAGCAGCCTAATTGTCCATGTATAAACCAATCATCTTACCCAGTCTCCAACATATTTGTTATACGATGGAGGGTATGTTTTTATTTACGCGTGATGGTTTATATAGGTAAAATACAAAATATAGAGAGAAGAATACAAGAATGTGATAAAATGATGAAGGAAAGTCTTCGTATCCTATTATTATTATATTGCGAATGTTGCTCAAAGAGTCACAATTGTTATAGAATAACGGGATAATTCACACATTTCACATCTCATTCCTTTTTATGGATCCTTACATATTTATTTATTACACCAAATGTAATCCTTCGGTACATATTATACGAAATATAATTGTAGAGTTAATATTTTTTTTTCCATGCATTCTTCTTATCTTATCTTCTTAAAATAAATTAAAATTTATGTTTGTGTTGTAATAACATAAACACTAATAATTATCTCCTGAGAATTAGAATTACTTGTACCTTGTGATCCATAACTACAATTGTTTCAAAAATTGTATTACCTAACTAATCTATCACTATGAACCACGAAAAAAAAAATAATTAGACACTTTTTCAAATAAATGATTTTGTCCCCATAGTTGTAAAAGTTCTTCCCAATGTTGTAAATTAGAGGAAAAAAGAAAGGCTATACATCAATACAAAGAAAACCAAGATAGGAGTCCGGAGTTGCCCTTGAAAATTTTGATTCATCAAACTTTGGAATGAGGCTAGGGTGTTGGATCAAATGGCATTACCAATCAGTTGAATGAACCAATATTTGGTTGTGGAATAACCATGCTAACTCATAATTTATAGTTGCAAGAATATCCAACCATTGATCCTTAGAAACCTCTTGGTGCTGAACCTTCAAAGTGTACAATTCTGCAATGATATTTTTGCCATTAGTGAATCTCCATTTCCCAATAGCACCTAAAAACTCGGAAACTAATTCAATTGGTAACCGAAGATGATGAGCAAGGCGTAGTTGAATGAAATTGTCAATGTTTCCACAATCCAACAATATTTGTACTATGATACAGTACTGCTAATAAATTCCTGAAATTTCATATAAGACGTGATATTCTACTAATTAAAAGGGGTGCACCATATCAACAGAAGGTGGATCAAGTAATTTAAGGTTTCATTTAGTGGAAACTATCGGTATCAATCTGTTCTTTCCAATCCGAAGTTAGATTTTTGACAAGATGATGTGACAATTTTATTAGAAGAACTCAATCATTGTAATATAGTGGTGCGTATTGAAGGAGAATTTCTAATCGGTGGCCCAATATTCTTAAGCGTCTTGACTCAACTGAATTGACTTTTAGTTGATTCATTGAATTCATAAATTTATTGAAGCAAGTTAAGTAGTTGCAGTGATTGAATTTGATGTGATGAAATTAAGCAACTGTGTTTGATTCAATCAAGCATGCAACTGAAATTGTTTGCACTAAAAATTGATTACCGCGAAGTAAAGGTTTAGATTTAAACTTTCTAGATCAAAATTTATGAGTTTCTATCCTAAGTTCTTTATGTTGAAGTCTTTCTTTTAATCTAGAAAGTGCTTTTCTTTTTGAAATTCTTAATTTTGTATTATTTTCTTTTAACGTTCACCAATCATGTATCTGAGCTTTCTACTTTCTTGAATTTCTTGAATTTAAGCTTATTAAAAGAAGCCCAAATCCATGACGAGGTATGTGTAGAAAAAGGAGGATCTTTCTTCCTACACCTCTGTTTCTTCTGCTCCTCCAAAATTTCTTCAAATTCCCAAAATACCCTTTGACCATTTAAGGAAACTCACAAACATCACACCCCCAAAAATACTTTCGGATGTCGACTTCCGGAAGTCAAAATATATCACCGAAAATCGACTTCCAGAAGTCAAAATATATCACCGGAAGTCGACTTCCGAAAATCAAAATATATCACCGGAAGTCGACCTCCGGAAGTAAAAAATAATTACCGAAAGTTGACTTCCGAAAATAAAAAAACATTACCGAAAGTCGACTTCCGAAAATCAAAAAACATTACCGAAAGTCGACTTCCAGAATTAAAAAAAAGAAAATCAATTTTACACATTTTTAATTCTTTTTAAAATTTATATTTTCTAACTTTTATTTTATTTTTTAAAACACATACTAAAGATTATAAAACATATAAATTTTAAAAAAAATTACTTTAAAAACTAAAAAAAATAACTTATAAAAATACTAAATAAAAAATTGAAAAATAATTTAAATTAAAATAATAAAACTTTAAAATAAAAAAAAAATGAATATATATATATATATATATATATATATATATATATATTTTTTTTTTTTTTTTTATTTATTTTTTTTTTTTAAATTATTTTTCAATTCTATTTTTAATTTTATTTATTTTATTGATATTATTATAATTATTTTATTTATATATTTTATGTGTATAGTATTTTATATTTTATTTGAATTTTTAAATTTTGTTTAAAATTTAAATATTTAATTTTATCCAAATTTTTAAAACTTTTTCAATTATATATTTTTTTCATATTTTTAAATTTAAATTTATTTTTATATAATTTATTAAAATTTAATAAAAATAAAAAAGAATTAAAAAAATCATATTTAAAATAACATATATAAATAATGTATAAATAATGAAATTTAAAATTTAAAAAAAAGAATTAATATCCATGAACTTGAGTCTCTCACGTTCTCCTCATAACCCCCTACTCCTACAAATATAATTCTATTTGTCCAAACAATTTGATTAAATTTGTATAAAAAATAAATATTAAACCAATTACACTATATAATTTAGTAATTATAAACTAAATAATTTATTTAAACTGAAACAAGAATCTTTACAAAAATCAACTTAATTAGAGATTTAATTGCCATTATTAAAAATTATTACGAACATGTATGCAATAATGTTTTAGATCGATTTTGGTATTAACCAATCTAATATTTGATGTATTAGATCAGTTTTGGCATTAAATGATCTCATATGTGTTTTGGTATTAACCAATCTACAAGAAGTATTTGGCCTATCGGGTCTTAATTTCTATAATCGTCTCAGATCTCAATGGTTTATTATTGTAAAAATTATTGTAAAAAAAAATGTAGTAATGAATGCATATTAATTATTTCATAACAACATAAATCATAATATTTTGATGTTTTACCTCATCCTAGGAATCTTTTAGACTGACACAAGTTATGGTCCACATCCAATACATAACATAGTATCCACACTCAGCTTTCATGTTGCTTAATACACTAACATATGAAATTTAAGTAATTAGTATATGAAAAAATAATACAGGTTACTATAAAATAGGCTTAATGGAAAGTAATACCTTAGGAGCAATCACTTAGAAGTTATGTGAAGATGAAATGAATTTACCTACAAACATATTATAGACATTCATATCACTAAAAAGAGAAGTCATTAGTCCTTTATATCAAATTTTATGATATAAATAATACATTAGTTTTAATTACCACATACCTGGTAGTATACCTTTCAAGGTTTGGGGTATGTTCTAATGCAATGAACATAACCAAACAATTGCCAGTGAGATTTATTGAAGAAGAAATTTAATTAATGATTTGGAATTAGTTACTTAAAAGCTAAGTGAGTGAGCTCAAGTTACGCTGCAATATGAGGACCATGTAAATTCCTTTTTTGGATTTCTCCATCCATTTTTGAATGTAAGACTGACATTCCATCTTTTTTTTTATTTCCAGACCTTTGTATGTTTTTAGGCTCAAGAAAACCAAAGACATGAGCATTCCCAATTTTGGTAATTAGTTCGTTTATATACATATACTGAAGTTTAGTGACAATGATTAATTTCATAAAATGTTTATTGACAATATAACATAAAGTGTACTAATGACATCCATAGTTGAATAACTACAATGTTCAATGTCTAATCCCTTCGAATGATTTTGCAGACATTGTTCATGTGGATATACAATGGTATATAACCATTATCGATACTGAAGATTGTTGAATTCCAAGAATTACACAAGATGCTTCAAATAGATCTGCTAAAACCATGGGCAAACTCATGAATCAGACTAACATTTTCCTTGGGTTGGGTTGGGATTGGGGTTGAGGGCTAAAATCATATGCACCTGTAGAAGATAATAACAAAGTTAAATACGAAGTTTTTGTTAATTTAGGAAGTGTATCATTCTAATGAAGAAAAATATGCCTGCTTGTTTGTTGAAATAGCCTTAACTAATTTCTTAGGCCATGAAATGAATGTTCTAAGTGCCTCTCCTACTAATTTCACCCCTTTGTGGGCATTGGAACTAGTACTAGTGCAATTTGGGTTTTTTAACTCGTGTTATAGGCATCGATTGTCACTTAACCAAAGCATAAAATGACGCGGTGGCATTTTTGTAATTTTTTCCAAGTTTTATGTCTCGGTTCAGAATATACCCGAGGCAGAAAAAACCTTTCTACTTTGGTTCTAAGAAAACCGGTGCCAAAAAGGATTTTCTGCCTCGGTTAAAAATTGAACCGAGGCCAAAAAGTTGGCCAGTATTTCAAAAATGCCACTAGAATGATGTTTGGCCTCAGGTGAAATTGAACCGATGCCAAAAAGAGTTTTTTGCCTCGGTTAAAAATTGAACCGAGGCCATATGTTCAAAAACGCGAATCCCTTTTCTTCTTCTTCTTCTTCTTCCTCACGTCTGCAATTTCTCTCATCGCGCCTCGTGCCTACTGTTGTTGCGCTCCAACTATTCACGCCACCACAGGTCTGCTGCTCCGTCTACCTTGCACCACCACGTCGCACTGTTGGGTCTCCTTCCCTACGAACGCTACTACAATCCACGATATTGTTGTTCATGATGCAGAATTAAGGTGAACGTTGGTGGTTCTGTCTTCGGTGACTATTGCAAGATGATAGTGGACTCGTTGATGAGTGAAGATGCGAGTGGCGAAGGTTCCTAGGAGGTGTGGTGTTTTTCGGTGAGTCGAAGATGGACGACAACTTCCATGGTGGTCCAAAGGTAGCAGAATAACTCAGATGGCGGAAGAACCCAGGTGGCGGAAGAACCTAAGGTTGATTTTCTATCGCACCATATGGCTTCGGTTCTCATAAGAACCGAGGCAGAATGTGGGGTTTCTGCTCGGTTCACACCCGAGGCCAAAACCTGACTCCATTTGGCCTTATCCTAATATGCCTCGGTTCTGGAACCGTGGCAAAATGACAAAAATAACCGCTGCCAAATCCTCTTCCTACACTAGTGTAGAGTTGTGGCATCTATAATATCTTCAACTACCAAGGAAAAGAATCCAGCATTTGCACAGTGTGTATGGTTGATCCCCCTATGATAAAGGACTATTTCCTGAATTTCAAGTGGTACAAATTTGGGAACAAATTCTCTTCAAGAAGAAGGGTATGATAGAGGACTATCTCCTGAATATATATATATATATAAGAAGAATTTGAGGATGAACATTTGCAATTCAAAGATCTATAACTAGGTCAAAGATCAAAACATGTCTCCTTGAGGCTTATAATGTTCCATAAAAGAGGGAACTTAAAGACCAGAAGATCTTGAATATAATTGAAAAAGTAATTTAGGAAATTAAATAAATTGTAATTTTATTTTAATTTTACAAAATGTTAAATTCGTTGGGCAAATGAATCTTATTGGGTAAGCTAGTTTGTATTTGCTAGGCGAGTAGGTCTCGTTAGGTGAAAGTTTGCGTCTTTAATTTTTGTTTTCCGTTATTTTTATGTGTTTTGGGCTTTGGACTTTCTTTTAGAGTCTATATTATTTCTTAAACTTATGTGCCTATATATAAAGGTAACAAAAACTAATTTAAACACTTTTAGTCATATATTGAATTTTATTTCATGAAAGAGATAATTCTCTTTGTTCTTGACTTAGGCCTCAAGTTCTTATCAAAGATTAACATCTTTGTGGCGAATCTTTCTTCACATATCAATCTTATTGATTGTGGTGTCTCTATTATCGGTTCTTATCAAACATTTATATATTTGTAACGAATCTACACTTGACTTATCTATCCCTGTCTTATTTTACACTCTTCTTTGATTTTTTTTATTATGCCTTTGGAAGATTCAAATTCAGAAATGATCATACTCTTTCCTAGATAGGATCGTGTCACCTTAGATACAATCTACCAATGGCAACTAGTTGAGGAGGAACATTTCCAATACAACTTACACCTATAGGAGATATCAATCTTTGTGTCATACTTTTCATCGTCTTGTTGTACCATATTATGTTGTTGGCACATGGACTCCCATCATTGATCAAATTCATGCCTTAATTGATCAACAACTTGTGCCTTTATCATCTATGTTAATTGCTCCATCCTCTGAGGTGTGATAGGAGTCGTCACATATGTGTTTTGCCGATGATAACTTCCAAAATATTGTCTCACACTCACTCCATAACGACCAGGGTGGTCTTCAATACCAATAGTAGTGGTCAATATGTCATGGTGACCTTGGGGAATAAAACATCCCTGTGCACTTTGGTCTACAATAGAATCCTATAAAAATAATATATATGTTACTCATAACAAAAAATAGAACAAATTATTAACTCAAATATATTTACCAACTTACAACTCGTTTAGCAATAAGTTGTGACTTCTCAAATGTCATTTGTCCTCCTTGTTTAGTATGGGCCAACTTCTATTTCTCATGTTCGGTAGGAGGGGATGAAGGATTGAGAACTTCTTCATTCAAATTTGTTGACTCCATCCGTTGTTTTAGCTTAACTTCCATTATTCTCTACTCCAATAATTGAAATCCTCCACGAGAAAGCTTCTGAGGTGTTTCATTTTTTTATTGTATAACTTGTGCTTTCTTTCTGTTTTCCTGTATGGCATGAGGTTAGTTTCCTTACACACAATTAAAGTCTAATATGTGAAAATAGAAATATACCTCCCAAGAAGGATTCTATCAACTTTGAACAAATAATTCTCATGTCTGCTCATTTATGCCATATATCAGACAAGGAGGATTCTCTTTGTATTTACCAAATACATAAAATATAGACAACACTATCTTGAATGCTCTCCATTTTGTAGCTACTGATGAGAGTATCTTCCTCGTTATGAACTCAGAAGTCTCAAACTCAAAATTATGCTACAAAATAATATGGGATATTATTAATTAACATTGAATAGAAATGAGTAGTAAATATACTTATAAGTTGACAAAATAACTTACACAAAGAACCTGCCAAATCATATTTTTATTTACTTCTGACACATGATCCTAGTCATGTTTCAAAATAGGCACCTTTGTTCAAGCTAACACCCCTAAATAACTAACAAAATTTGCACGGTTAGGGCCTATGACTCTACTTGTCTAAGGGTCTATGTCAACATGTATTTTAGCGTTACCCAATCGCTTAATAACTAGATTTTGTAGACAAATACCTTCTCTAATCTTCTTCTTGGATGACTTTACCATGTAATCTGCAAAAAATAACATATGTTAGATAATTATGATTTTAAACAAAATCAAGAATAAAACTAAAGAATAAAAATAAGAATATGAACATAACCTATAATGGAAGTGTTAGAATGTTCTCATATATTCCTTCATTATGATCGTTAGACGTAACATGAACTTCATCATTATCAACATCCTTATTTAGAGGAGGTATTCACCCTAAGATTGAAGGACAATCTTAAGATTGAGACATGAGTCATCATAATCATGAGTATCTGATTTAATCGTTCCTCGAAGAACAATTTACCACCTCTCATTTGAAGAATCTTTGACGTAAAAAGCTTTTTGCTTGGTATGCCATGATAAAAGGGTCTTCCTTATAAGCTACCTTCTTAGGATCAACCAAAGTAAATCCTAGCTCATCAACATGCACTCCAGTATTGTTATCAACTCATTTGCACTTAAATACAAGCACTCTAAATTTGACATAATCAACCTCCCATATTTCTTCAATGACCCAAAGTAACTTATAGAAGTCATAACATAATTATTATCTTTTCAACTAGCAAAGTGCATGGATTATGCTTCAAGGTGTTGCTTCAAGGGTGATCACACCACTATTTTGCATAGTGCTTTTGTCATCTTCCACCTTTTAATAAAAAGAGAACATGTTAATATCAGATGTGGTCCATCTTATAACATCAAAGTTAGGGCTCCATGCTAGCTGTTTTAATTCCTCAACATCACAATCTAATTAACCAATTTTTTCTTTAAACCACTTCAAAAATGTCCTGTTATGCTCAATCAACAACCATTTTTCATTTGTCTGAGGATTCATTGACTTCACCAATTTTTTAATAGGTTAAAAATGCAACCGATCTAATATATTTTTTAGTATTTACAAAATTGTCACCAAAATTTGCATTACATGGGTTCCCCCACAAATGTCTATTTTGCACTATGCATGAAATATATATTACATAACTTTGCATAATTTTGCATAACCATTGTGGAAAATAATTAATATTACGAAAATGCATATACACTACTAATCTATCTTTGATTTTATTTTCAAAATCAGTATGTTGTAATTCAAAAAAGTCCAGTCCAATACACTAATGCAGATTTGGGCTTTTACAACACCCTTTATGCCTCAGTTAAAGAAGAACATAAGATATTCAGACACGGTGGCATTTTTGCAATTTCAGCAAATTTTATGGCTCGATTGTGCAAATAACCAAGGCTTGAAGGATTTTCTGTCTTGATTTAAACATAACTGAGGCATCATGTCCCCAAAAATTTTCAAATTTGTGATCTTTAGATATTTTTTTATTTGAATTCAGAGGATTGGGTCTCGGTTCCCTCCAAACCGAGGCATATAAGCTATTTTGCCTCGGTTGCATGCCACCCAAGGCATAAAACTAAAATTTTTTAATTATTTTATTCGAGATATATAGCCTCAGGTGGTCTATGAACTGAGGCAGAATGGTAAGAATTGGAATTTATGCCTCGATCTTCCTAAAAGCGAGGCAGAATTGGACTTTATGCCCTGGTTGCTCGAATAATCAACTTAGATTGCACTATTCCATATTCTTCTTCCTGGTGAAGCAGCATTCCCTAGTTCGAAATTGTCGCGAGTTCGTCGTGCTGCAACACCTCCACACCAGTTACGTCATAGTTGCCCCACCAATGGACCGACATTTTGCCACCCATGTTGTTCAATGTTTAATCATGTAATTTTGTTGTATTTTATTGCCTTTTTTCTTCATTATTGGTAGAATATGCGTGCACCATTAGTTTTTGCTTCGGATAGATGCAACGTTGAGTGTTTCGCGTTCATGCACGACGATTGAGGTGCATTTTCAACATGCTGGTTCAAATAGATCTGGCGCCGCGAGGTGCAGATGGTGACAGTGCAGTGGTTGTGAGATTGGAGGCGGTGGAAGCTCTAGGGTTTTTGGTTCTAGTTTTTTGTTTGTTTTAACAATCCAACTTTCTACATTACTATTTTAATAATTTATTTAAATACTTTGTTAGCACTCCAATTTTGATTATTTTTCCTTTCTAAATCTTTCTTTTTAGTTTAAATAAATTTTAGTTTTTCTTTAATTAACTAGTTTTTGTTAATTGCTTAGGAAAATATAGTTTTCAATAAAATGTGATAAAAAGGTTAGTTTTAATAGAGTTTTTGTTGCATTTAATTTTATTTCTGTAGAATTTCCCTTTGTAGAATAAATTAGCTTTGTTTGTCAGGAAGTCCTTTAATTTTATTGAAATTCAATTTTGAACCCATGAATTGTTTCTTTTCTTATTTGCATATCAGTCCCTACTGCCTTGGTCAACTAAAGCTTTGACCAACTATTCTCTCATCAAAATGCATGTTTCACTTATTAGTGGCTGATCCAGGTTGCGGTGCTGATCAAAAGAGGTGAGCTCTTTGCAACATGCACACTAGACCCAAATCTGATGATGCAGCCCTTGGTGTTGAAACCTGATGCGAGAGAAAGCTGATGTGTGAATCCAATTCAAAGGAGGTCAACGCAAGCTTTGATCATGATTAAAGAGGTGATTTGAAGATCAAAATGGAGCGTGAGATGGTTGAGTCATGTTGAATGAAGAAGGAGAAATAAAACTAATCAAGGGCGCAAAACTTTTGGTTCAAGATATGCGATTCTAGATTCGGGGCAAAGCAATTGGTTAGGAATTTTTCTTGGTTTTTGGCTCACTTTTTGAAAGGGGTTTTTAAGGGAGATTTAGGTTTTTGTTTTGAGAGTCGTAGTTGCGCGAGTAGAAACATGTCTACAAGCTAGGGTTCGAGAGAGGTTCTTGCGCGAGAGTGAGAAAGTGCATTGTAATGGGGTTCCTCCTTGATGAGCACAAAGCGACCTTCAGAGATTGAGATTTTCTATAGTGCGTTGGGTAGTTTCACTTAGCCAATCATGAGCACAAAGCGGTCGGGATATTGCTAATTTAGCTTCCTTTCGCCATTTTAATTTTAGTACTTTTCTCTATCTTGTGTAATCCTTTTTTGACTATGCAATGAAATATCCTGTTTCAGCTTCAATTCTCGTTTTATAGTTTTCAATTGTTTGATTGTTTAAGACTCACTTGCAATTTAAGTTTTCTGCCTTTAAATTATGCAGTAATTTAGATTCCCTTTACTGTTTTCAAGTCTAAATGTTCAGCTTGTGTTGTTGTGATAGAGTTTTAGCTTGGTTCATATTTTGCACACAATTTTGGTTCCTTCTAGGAATCCACATGACCTCAAAGTGGACATAAATTATCGAGATGTCTTCTTGAGTGCAAAAGAACTGTAGTTTGATCACTAAAACAACTTTTGCATTCATGTTTGATTTTGCAGTATTTAATTTTGGTTATTTTCTGTTATGATTCTATTTTCTTTAAGTTTATGCACCAATTTATGTTATTCATGTCTCAGTTTTTAATGTCCTACAACAAGTAGTTTAGGAAATTCATCCATGTTAGACTTTTGCTTATAGGTGGTGTGTGAACTTTATACTTTTCATTTTATTTTCACGTTTTGCATCTACATTGCATTCATGTTTAAATTACTTGTGCGTGCATAGTATTTTGAATTACTAGTTGCATGCATATTTAGCTAGTGCGTATGCATATAAGTAGTCCATACCATATTTGCATTGTATCTAGAACCTGAATATGAATTGATTGAGCTGCTGTTGGCTAGGTAGTTTTCATGTATTCAGGACTGATATTGAGTGAAAATACATAAGTGTTATTTTGATGTGCAACCTTAAGTGTATATAAAAGTGCATGTCCTTGAGTGGGGTGTGATCTTGGTTATGTGAAAAGCATATCCACTGTAGTTGGCTTTCATACGCTATTTAATTTGTTGTGCTTTTTAGATTGTGCTAAAATAGGCTGTCATGCATACCCATCAATGGATGCCATCTTAGGTGCCTTCTTTAGAGCATAACTCACTTGTCCAGAGTTAGCATTTCAATTGGAAGTTCAGCATTGCATCCAAGTACTAATCTAGCACAATTGATTGGGTATGTGGCTGTGATGAGTGAATCCTAAAACTGTACAAATATGAAATTTTTCTGCATTGTTGATTGGGATTTATGCTGTTAAAATGTACTGATTCTCTACTGTTACAAATAAAATGTTGTTGCCCAGTTGGTTTCATTTAATCTTTCACTTGCATTGTGCAAATTACTTCATTTCTAGCTACATTTTAAACCATTTGAATTTGCATTATGCAGGCTTATTCATGAAATGTTGTTGTCATGAATAGTTTCTTTGTTGCTAGTTTTAAATGCAAAACTGTGGAAATGAACAACTTAGTGGATTCAATATCATGCATTGCATAAAACATGTATTGATTCATTTAACTCTGCATTTCCTCATTATATTTTAGATTAAACTCATTCCATTAGATTCCATCTCGTATTCTGCATTTAACATTGCATTCATGGCATAGTTGCACTCGTGCATTTAGATAGTTTAGTTTCAATTAAATAAAATTTTGTACTTCTATTATTTTCTTTTTAACGAGATTTAATTACGTAAACTAAACTTAACACGCACAATATTTTTGAATTCGATCCTGAGTCATCTTTCCTATACTTCATTAGGGGGATTATTTAGGTTTTGTTTAACTCTATAAACGATTTAAAGAGAGAGAGTTAACATACTTATATCGAAAATATAGGTGTTCCATTTGGAGTTGAAACTATCTATAATTTTGATACTTAAATAGAACGAAACATTTCAATTTAGTTTTCATAGTCTATTTTACAATTCTATTCAATTTGGATTTTTTTTTTACAATTTATTTCGATTATTAATAATTCAGTTATGTTTTTTAACAATCCAACTTTCTACATTACTATTTTAATAGTTTATTTAAATAGTTATACCGAAAATATAGGGTGTTATATTTGGAGTTGAACACTATCTCTAATTTTGATAATGTTTCCAAAGTATTACAGGTGGGGTTTATTTGAGTTATCTGCAACAATGTTTTGGTTATTTTTTATTAGGTTTAATTATGCCTTTGGTCCCCATTTTGGAGTCAAAATTTCAAAATGGTACCCAAAATTTTAAAAGTCTCAAAATGGTCCCCAATTTTGTTGAAACGTCTCACGTTTGTCCTTGCCGTTAAGTCAACGTTGACGCCGTTAGAGGGAGTGTCACGTGTCAGTTCCTCGATTTTTTGAATTTTTTTATTAATTTTTTTATTTTTTTTTTAATTTTTAATTTTTTTTTTGAATTTTTTAAAAAAATTAAAAAAATTGCCACGTGTCAAGCTGTCATCGTGCCATGTGGCAGTGATAGTGACAGTGACAGTGACACGTGTCAGTATTACGCCACGTGTCATTTTCTTAGTCTCAATTTGGTCCCTTTATTTTAATTTGTCTCAATTTAGTCCCAATTTTTGTAAAAATTAGTAATTTTGTCCCTCTCCAAATTAAAATCAAATTTAATTTCTGTATAAATGTACACAAATATTTTCATCAAAATTGATATTTCAAGTAAATATTTTTAACCAAATTAAGTTCATTTAATTAATATTTTACATTGAACTTTATTTAAAATGG
>Ga0214545_1003464_pt1 | contig 30053 bp, 28 predicted proteins | sample CNSS4metaG_FD_160064 | JGI IMG/M metagenome (GOLD analysis project Ga0214545, IMG submission 160064) | Root nodule microbial communities from cowpea collected in UCLA plant growth center, Los Angeles, California, USA - CNSS4 | ecosystem: Host-associated > Plants > Roots > Nodule | place: USA...
ATATAAAAAAAAAAAAAAAAAAAAAAAAAGAGAAGAAAAAAAGAAAAAAAAAAGGAAAAAAAAGAAGAAGGAAGAGCCTAATTGTTATCAACACCCCCTCTTCATGAACCCAACAACTCAACATATGTTTTACCATTTGTTCTGATAAAGAAATTAGTGATATGATTCTAATAATTAAAAGCAATATCTCTTCATATAATTAGAATCAATATTACTAATTAGGATTGATTCTTGTGCTTTGATTTGTTAACGATTAGAATCAATATTATTAAGCTGGATTGATTTTGTGCTTTGATTTGCTATGATTTGATCCCATAATGTGCTGCTATCATGACCAATTCATTCCTTATATTGTTCATTACAATTAAGATTGATATTGCAAGGTATGAGTATAAATACGCACTCAATCATGACCGAAAAAAAAAAAGATATTCTCTACACTTCTTTGATTATTTCCTATCACCACTCCCACATATACACCTCCTTTATTATCTTTCTTTAAAAAAAAAATATATTGAAGGAGGTAGAAAACCCCGAAAGAAAATATTCGCTACACTTCTTCTTTCTCTTTCATTATCATCTACATAAACACACCTCCTTTTTACCTTTGTTAGGAAAATGAGAGGGTGAGATTGATATAGAAGAGAACATATATAACACAATTTTGAAGGTACGTCATCGCCAATTTCTAATTCTTTTGATTTTTTTTTATTTTTCATTATATATTTTTTAATCATAAACAAAATTTTTTCTTCATTTCTTTTAGTGTATGGTCAGCCGTGTCGCGTGACACCAATTTCTCAAAATTTTTTTCTCCAGAAAATATAAAAAAATATATATAAAAAACTAAAATAAAAAAAATGTTTCCTTTGTTCAATTTTTAGTGTCTACACAACCGCTCGCGTCACATGACACATATTTTCAAATAATTCAAATTTCCAAAAACAAACATAAAAAAAGTTTTTAAAATTATAAAAAAAATCAAATCAAAAATTTTATCAAATAGTTTTTCATAAAGAACTACGTAATCCTGATTCTCCATTCACATGAAAATACGTAGGAGCGAGGATTAATCCTCGTCGGGCCCAAAAACCTAAAAAAATATATTTGTTTCTTTTGTATATCATTTTATTGTTACTTTTGGGAAAAATTAAATATTTTGAAAACCACATCTTTTTGCAAATTTAATTAAAGGTACAGTTTTACGATGGATGTTGTGAGGTGCTAATACATTCCCCACACGTAACCGACTCCCGGACCCAAAATTTGGTTTTTTAGCATACCTTGTCATATCTTTTTGGGTTTTCTGTAATTTTCCAAAATAAACTATGGTGGTTCCAAACTCTATTTTTTTTAAATTTAATTTTTGATTCGTCGTCTCGTCGCGATTTCGGTTGCGACAACTATGTTGTAATTAAATCATGTATATAATTTTAATTTTTAGATTTAATTTTACAAAATTAATAGAAATTAAATAAATACTTTAATAATAATTAAAAAAATCCGGCCTATAGATAAGCACGGGTTGTCAACTAAAAGTTTTGCCAAAGTAACATTTATGGTTACATTGAAGTTTTGATAAAAGTTTTATTCTTTAGTGAGAAGATGTTTTTATTCAAGATTAGGAATCATTTATTTTTATTATTACTCAACAAAATTATACTTTTCTCATAAATCTTTTTTATTGTAACTTTTTCTATACATATTTTAGAAAATAGCTTTATAGTTATGATAGAATTTAATATTAATATTAATGGTATTGATATTAATATTAGTATTTGAATTTATATTAATATTAATGTTAGTATTAGTAGTATTATTAAACATTAAATTTCAATACCTTATAATTTTAATTCCAACAATTACATGTTTTCTTTTACAATATATACTAATATAATAAAAAATAATTATGCCCAGGAAATTCATACAAATAATAATTAATAAAGTACAAGTAATGGTGGGTTGGGAATACCTTAAGAGATTTTCTTGATAAGACATAGACAATGAATAATGCTAACTCAAGTGGTTGAGAGTACTTATTATGTTGATAGGATTTGGGTTTGAGTCTTGCCATTTGTATGTTTATTTAATTATGTTTTATTTTACAAATATATTGTGAATGTTGAGACATGGTTTAAGTTTGTATGTACATGTGAATTAACATGAATCGTGTGATAGTTTGTTATTTGTGTGTTTAATGGGTTGGAAGGATGTGGATTCAAGTCTTGGCTAGAGTGAAGTTATTCTCTTTATGTTTTAATATTTTTGCGTAGAGAAGGAAAAATCAAAGAATTGTAGAGATTTCTTGAGAAACCAAAAAGATATTAGTTGAAGGACATTAAAAAACGAGTAATGAGTCATTAACCCTTAATTTTTAATTAATTTCTTTTTATTATTATTTTTATTTATTTTGGTCTAAAATTGAGGGAGGGAGTGAGTGAGAAAATAGAGAGTCAAGGAGAGTGGCAGCCAAAGAGTAATGGAGGACTGCGAAATCAGTTTCCAGGGAGAGAATTTAAGTGATTGAGAGGAAATTGGAGTGAGGGCAAGGAGTGGAGCCTTTGGATACAAGAAGGATCCATTAGGAATTGCTTTTGGGAGCGAGAAAACCAACTAAGGGGAGTTGTACTGATTGATAATTGTTTTGAATGTTTGAATCCTCTGTCAATTTGTGCGATTTTTTGTAAAAATATGGGTTTCTGTCTAGAAACTGCCTAGCGGCTATGAAGGCCCGCCAGGCAACGCAACCATTGTTCATGTTTTTTGGGTTCAATGATGAACCGCCTAGCAGTGAGGAAAGACCGCCAGGCGACGCAAACTGAATTCTTGGGTTTTTGCGTGTTAATGTGGTGCTTTCATGATGTTTAGATCTTTTGCAGTTTATGAAACCATGCATGTATAATTTCTTAGCATAATTGACTGGTGATGATTGCTTTTGATGGTGAATTGGGGAATTGGGAAATAAATATATGAGGGTTAAACATGGGCTTGAAAAATGAATGCCAAATGTCATGTGTAGAAGTTGAATTTAATCCTTTTGTTGATTTTGGAAAATTGATTGGATGTATATACATGGTGGATGTATGATTAAGTAAGAATATTATGATTGAATCTATTTTTGGGAGGTTTAGGGCTCCAAGTAGGTAAGGGAAATTTTGGAATTTCTAGAATTCTAACATGTTGCCCAATGGTATGGGTATGCCGCCAGGCGATGCATGGGAGGCAGCAGCATAAATTTGGTTCGCTATTGAGAAACACAAAATCAAGGTGATGGTGTACTACCTTGGTGCATGAAAATAACATCTATTGTATGATGAAAAGATTCACATGAGGGTGGGGATGATATATGGATTATGAATATAGACTAATATTAATTTGGAATTGATCTTAGATTATAGAAAGGAAAATAGTGGAATGGACTTTAATAATATCTGTGAATTCCTTGCATGATTTGTAAGTCCAAAAGGTGGCTGTTTGGGGATTTCTACAATTGCATATATGATAATACTATAATGTGGTGTGTTCAATTTTGAATGGGGATGTGGCGCATTTGAATAAAAGTGCATTATGGGTACTGTGGTGTTGGTATAATATTATGCATAATTAGTCTGCTGGATTCTGTGATCATGTATTCCAGGTATAGGTTGGACTACACTTAAGTGAGGTTATATTTCCCAAGTTGAATGCATGAATGACTAGGTTTGATTGATGAGTAGAATTTGTGATAATGAAAATTGTGGTATGTTTAATTGTGACAATATGTAAGTGGTATTTTGGATGAGTAAATGTGATGGTTGATGTGTTAGAGTCCACTCTACTGTGCATAAACCAGTAATAACCCGATTTATTGGTGTGGCGCCCGATAGCAAGAATGTTTCCGCCAGGCGATAAGCTACAAACAGAAGGGCCATTAGGAGTGTGGCGCATGGCGACAGGGAGTTACTGTCAGGCGGTCTAGAGCACGTTTTCGCTTAGCGGCGCTTAGACAACACTAGGCGATAGTGCAAGGGTAGGGGTCCATTGCAAATGGATTTGAATGGATGATCTTGATGGCTTGGTCAGGGATATGCTGGATCAGTTACGAACAAGGACGTTCGTAACGAAGATGTGAGATGCGTGATTGATGCGGGTGGGGAGGTTCGTATCTGTTGTACTCTTGTGTGGGGATACGAGTGGGGAGGTTCGTTTATTTCGTGCTCACACTTGAGGCTGCTATGAGCAGGGAGGTTCATAGTAGGTGTTCACACATGTCAGACTACGAGTGGGCAGGTTCGTAGAGTTGGACTACGGGCGGGGAGGTCCATAGAGTTGGACCACGAGCGGGTAGGTTCGTGGGAGAATGATAATCCCTAAAGACTAAGGTGGTGAATGGATCTTTCTCATAGGTTATGAGATTGGGGTGGAACGTTATAAAGAAGTCAATAAACTAAAAGTGGCTAAGATAGATTGGGTGAGGATTAATTTTTATATTTATTGATTGTAATATTTTTCTTTCTCAGCTCACCCTTTCTGTTTGTGTTTGGCGATGATCGCGTGACTTGTCACGCGGGCGTAGATGTGGATCCAGGTGAGCACGCTAATGCATAAAGATAGCGCGAGGCAGACTATGGGGGATTTTTCTCTATGTTTTATTTTGAGACATTTTGTAATAAGTTTTTATGATGCTTTTTCCTACTATGAACTTGTAATAAAGATGAAGCAATGTAATTGAACTACAGCGATATAAGTTTTAAATTTTTCGTGCTTGGGAACTTTATATATTATTCTAATTTCAAAAGAAATTATATGATATATGCTTTATCTAGTAATATTCACCCAGCATGTTACAATATTCATAACTTTCGATCAATTTCATTATTATAACAAGGACAATGATATTATGATTTTCACTTTTTACTCTCATCATTTATTTTCTGATGTGACTTAGTGTGGGTCATTGATTGATATACCATTATCTTCTTTTTTTTAAATAATCAATGACCTACACTAAACCACACCAAAAAATAAAAGATGATGGTCAAAAAATAAAAGTTAAAGTATAATTTTCCTTATAACAATTTTTAATTTACGTACTCTTTCAATAAATGCAAATTTTATTATTATTATTAGTAAAATTATTAGTAATATTATTATTATTATTATTATTATTATATCGTTTAATATTTTGTATTAGTATTATTACTTGAATTAATATTAACATTAATATTATTATTATTGTTTGATTTTGTTATTATTATCAGTAGTAATAAATGATTTTTATATCATGAATTTACGATGAACATCAATAAAAGACAAGTTAAAACATTTTATTTAATATAATATTTAATTAAAATACTTAATTTAAAATTTTAATTATATAACTACACATGACTAATGAATTCACATTTAAATATATATATTTTTTTTTAAAGCAAAAAGGGTTAGTTTATGATATAGGATTTAATTATCCAAATAAAACTGTTGTATTTAGCCATAAAACCAATAAAAATAAAGGTCAACTCGCTGTCGCAAGAAGATAGAAAGAATCTTATCCACATCCGCAACGTAGGAGAGGATCAAAGTTTCATCTTAGAGACACAACATAGCATAACACACCACAATATACAAAAGCAGTAACCAGAGAAAAATGGCTGCTGTATTTTCTGCATGTTCAGGTTCTTCTTCTCTTTTTCAAGGCAGAAACTTCTTCCCCTTTGCAACCAAAGGGTCTTCTTCTCTACACCTCAAAAGGCCACTCACTGCCAAATGTGTAGCTTCTCTGGGAACTGAGATATCAGTGCCTCCAGCAGTTGACACTTTCTGGCAGTGGCTCAAGGAAGAGGGTGTTATCTCTAACAAAACTCCAGTGAAGCCTGGTGTGGTGCCAGAAGGCCTAGGACTGGTTGCACTCAAAGACATTTCTAGGAATGAGGTTGTGTTACAGGTGCCCAAGAGGCTGTGGATTAACCCTGATGCTGTGGCAGCTTCAGAGATTGGGAAAGTTTGTAGTGGATTGAAGCCTTGGTTGTCTGTTGCATTGTTTCTGATAAGAGAGAGATCAAAGGATGATTCTCTTTGGAAGCACTACTTCGGTATTCTGCCCAAGGAAACTGACTCTACAATATACTGGTGGGTTTCTTTTGGTTTGCTTGTTTAAACATGCTTAATGGGGATTTTGGTTGTTTTCATATGGTTGGTTGATTTAGTTGGTAAATTGATTATTCCAGTGCAGGTCAGAGGAGGAGCTCTCTGAACTAAAAGGTTAGTTAGTTTCTTAATTGTGTCAATGTTTTAATGCAGAAGCATGTAAATAAATGATGAAAAGATTGTGTTTTGGAGTAGTTAGTTAGTTTACCTTTGGAAATGCTTGTTTTGTGCTGAGGTTTGATTGAACCGATTTGTGTAGGGACTCAACTTCTGAACACAACACTGAGTGTGAAAGAGTATGTGAAGAACGAATTTAGGAGACTGGAAGAAGAAATTATACTCCCTAATGGGAAGCTTTTCCCTTCTCCTATTACAATTGATGACTTCTTCTGGGCATTTGGAATTCTGAGATCAAGGGCATTTTCTCGCCTTCGCAATGAAAATCTAGTTGTGATTCCATTAGCTGACTTGGTATGGTCTTTTTCTTTTTCTCTCTGTCGTGAGAACAGATATAAACATGAAATTATCAATTGTTTATGTTTCTGATATTGTCTTTTCCAAATTCAATTTCTGAATCAGATAAACCATAGTGCCAGAGTAACTACAGAAGAACATGCTTATGAAATTAAAGGACCAGCAGGTCTTTTCTCCTGGGATTACCTATTTTCCCTGAGGAGCCCCCTTTCTCTCAAGGCTGGTGACCAGGTGAAGTGCCCTTGCCTCTGATTTTTTTTTTTTTTCTCTTCTCACGTTCCGTATATTAGCCAATGGAGCATGTTACGAATTAAATAAGAACATTGTTGAAATGAACTTTTCCATAAGTTAAAATAAGAAGAAAATGAAATGAACTTCTCCATAAGTTAAAATTTGATTATCCATGAATGTAGACTTACACTTGTCAAAGACTAGTATACTTACACATGACAATGGAAGGAACCTTTTACTGCAGGTGTATATCCAATATGATTTGAATAAAAGCAATGCGGAGCTGGCTCTGGACTACGGTTTCATTGAACCAAATGGAGAGCGGAATGCATATACCTTGACACTGCAGATATTTGAGTCAGACCCCTTTTTTGGTGACAAATTAGACATTGCTGAGTCCAATGGTTTTGGTGAGACAGCATACTTTGACATCTTCTACAACCGCCCACTTCCACCGGGGCTGCTTCCATATCTGAGACTAGTAGCTCTAGGGGGCACTGATGCTTTCCTTTTAGAGTCAATATTTAGAAATTCCATTTGGGGTCATCTTGAATTGCCTGTGAGCCGTGACAATGAGGAGCTAATATGCAGAGTCCTTAGAAAGACCTGCAAAACTGCCCTTGCTGGTTATCATACAACCATTGAAGAGGTATGATTTGTGTATTACTTTACCATGAAACATTGCCTTCTAGTTTATAGGTATAAAGTATCGATATATCCCATTTATAAGAGGAACCGCATGACATTTTACCATGTACATTAATAGTGTGTGTGGAAGAGAGGAGAAAAAATATGGATTACAAAGCATTTTCATTTGTTTGATGGGAAAGAATATGTAAGAAAGAAACCCAAAAACTGTCTATTAGAAACAACTTTAAACTTCTCTTTACTTCCACTTTGTCTCCAATTCAAATTCATTTTTTTTTCACATATCATTTTCTTTCCTCCCAATCAGAAGTAGCCTAAATTGTGAAAATTTTCATGCTGATTTAGCTGAACAAATAACTAACAAAGCACGTGAATGGCAGGATCAAAAGTTGAAAGAAGCTAAGCTAGATTCAAGGCTTGCTATAGCAGTGGGAATTAGAGAAGGGGAGAAGCAGCTCCTGCAGCAAATTGACGAGATCTTTGAGGAGAAAGAATTGGAATTGCCCCAGTTAGAATATTATCAGGAAAGGAGGCTCAAGGACCTTGGACTTTGCGGGGAAAGTGGTGATATCCTTGGGGACCTTGGAAAATTCTTTTAGGAGGAAGAAGCAGAAACATTTGCAGCATTTAAGGACAGGCTTTTGTCTACATTTACAAAGGACGAGAAAACCTAAGCTCGTGGTATATCACAGAAGAAGGCTTCCAAGACGAATCCATGGCATGCATCCAATTTATCTTTGAAGAGGATCATAATCAAGTTTTTTTGACTCGCCCCCGTTTATTACAACCTATTACTTGATTGTTGTTTGTGTAGAGAAAGATGTAATGAACTTTTATAATGCCTTATCAGAATTAAAGGATGCAAACATGAACAATTGTTATATAACTATACTGAACTCAAATTTGGATAAATAAATAAATTAAGGGTGAAATTGAAGATACATCTTTGCATGCCTCATTAGAAGCAGATATTTCCTTTTCTTCTTTTCCTCGTTACTTTCTTTTCCATGGCTCTCTACAAATTCATGTGTACATGATATAATTAAAAAGGCCATCATCATGTGTACAGCACTCGAGCAATTAAGTGGGAAGGAGCACTTCATAGATTCCTCTTTTAAACTGGTTGTTGGAAAGAAAAGTGCATATTTACATTATGCAGCTTGTCCTCATTGTATTTGACTCGAGTTAAGAGCACCTAGCAAGTCATCACACTTGGTTCCCTCGCAGAGGCACTCGTAAGGGTTGGCATAGAAATAATCCTCTTCCTTTGGCTTGTCTACTTCAACTCTACGACGAGTTGGCTGTCCCATTTTTCTTTCATGAACCTTTCGCACAGCATTTGCAAACTCAGTCCATGGAAAGGTTCCATTTTTATGCATATCAAGTAATTCTACAAGCTTTTTCCGGTCCAATAAGATGGACTTTTTGAAGCCAGAATACCTGCAAGAGGACAAAATAGAATTTATTTTGTGGATTTTTATCAAGGCCACTTTAGGCGAGTAAACCATCATTTTGACTCCTGAAAAATGTATGACTTATCACATTAGTCCCTGAAACTATGGAGATTCCAAATAAATAAGAAATTTCCAGTGGTTTCATTAAAGTACTTGAACTTAATCACTTCTTGTTGATTTAGTTCCTAAAACTATGTTCATGTTATTACTCAAGTCCCATTCTCTTAAAAAAATTTGTGTTATATACACTTTTAGGGACCCAAATGGTGGTTTACTTGCTTGGCCTTCTAATATAAATCAAATTGCAAGTAACAAGAGAGTGCATGCACACCTGCGGTGGCCTTCCACAAGTTTTGCCATGTTACCATAATATGTCGGAACAAAAGTGTTACTCGCTACAGAAACAATAAAATCCAAAGCTGCCATTTGTGATGAATGATTCCGAAACTGCTGCAACTCATCATTGGCCAGCAATGTCTCTTTCCTAACCTAAAAGTCAAAAGAATATTGAGACAAGCAGAAACCATTGTAAGAGAGAAATGTAGATCAGGCAGGTAAAGAATATTAAATTTTCTTTCACAAGTATTTTATTGAATTTGTAATATAATAGTTGTTATATAAACTGTAAATGGACAATTCAGCAGAATCCCCTGAATATTAAATCCGAGTTAAAAACACACGTCAACTTATAATATACTGCTATCTTTGCCACGGTTTGCAATCCTTATCTCAGCTTAAAGCTTCTGGTGAATCAGTGGGATTGTCAAGTAAAATAGTAGGATTGGTGGGGTCGTGTGGTCCTACTGTGTTACAATCTGATCCATTTTTTTTCACTTAAACTGAAAAAACCGGGAAACCTATTTTTAACCCAGTTGCACTGAAACCTGAATACTTTTTTAGGCTTCTCTTCTGGTTCTTGTGGGCCTGTCATTCTGCATTGTGCATCACTGCTTCTGTCTCTGCTCTCTCATCTAATCTCTCCTTCATTCTTTGATTCTAATGATATTTTGTGTTTGGAGTTGTTAAATTAAGCTGTTACTAGTTTTGAGTTATGTACGACCTTATGAATTTAAGTTTAAGAGTTTTGCAGTGATTTAAAAGTCTTTTGTCTCTCTTATTTATATTATTTTGTAAGCATTACATATAAATTTATGTCCACATACATATATTACGGATTTGGTAGGTTTTTCCAAACGGTGTAATGATCCAATGGTTCCAATGGTTTACGATCATTAGCTCCATTCTATATCGTAAATAGCTTCTCAAGTTTAACTATTTAGATTATATCAAATATAGAACCACCAAAATAAAAACAGAAATGACGTGGGGATAGGGTATTGGTGAACCTACAATTCTTGGAAAAGCAGCTCTCAGTTGTGCTAATCTACGTTCACCACCATAAATTTCACCAGCTGCAATATATATTGGTGTCTTCCTATCAAAACCCAAAGCTTGCAGAACTAAGGCTGCCTCCTCTGGTGTCAAAGGACAGAGACCCTGTGATCTCCTTTCTTCAGACACTATCTCCTTTTCTCTCCACGAAGGGAATGCATACCTGAATTACTCAAGCAAGATCAAAATTTTGAGACAGACCCTTTTTATGCTAGCTCATTACAAATAACACTGACAACAGGAATATTTATTTTTTATGGAGGTAACTAATGTGTATTGTCAAAGTATGCAAAAACCAACATGTCAGGTTACTCATGAACTACATAGACGGTTCCTCCATCAGCCCATGCAAATAGCATCCGGGGCTCTCTAGGATAGAACTGGAGGCATAATTAACTATCCAGAACCAATGACAATCAGCTGTGATAGAGAAAAAAAAAAAAATTCTAGTGATCAACATCTTCCCCAGCAACTGTCAGATAACAACCTACCTCTTACAAAAACCTATCCGTAAATATATGTATAGTAAAACAAGAAAAATATGATACCTCATCCGCTTGAGCTCCTCAGCTTCTTCGTTAGTGCAACCAAGCGTACAACCTGAGAAAGCCAGCATGTCCATCTCATATCTCAGATGCAATGCCACAAAGGGTCCATTTTTACTGAGTATCCGAATCAATTTTTGGCCCAAATTCTCAAGTTCAGGAGTGAACTTAAGTGCCTGGAAATTCACACGACACCTAAGTCTCTGTAGATCAAGTGGGAGACCATTATTTGCTAGACGCGAATCTGTTTTGTTGAAATGTACCACCTTATGCTTGCCAAAAAGCGGAAGAATCTGCAGTGTGGAGTCAAGAGCATCGAATTAAACTCAAGAAGACATGTACAACTCAATGAGAGAGGGAGGAAGTGAATATAATCATGATTCTGATAGTAAATTCAATACAACCCCAAATCTGTCTACTGTATCCTGCATTTTCCTGTCCATATTTTGTTTCCTCTCTAAAGGACAAGTCAGTAATAATGCATCTAGTAATTTACAAATTATCAGTTCACAGTTAATAATTGTCATCCTCTCAATAACTTCGGGAGAAAAGGGGGAAGTGTCAAGCTTTTCAAACAAGAACTTTAACGTTGTAACATGGAAGAAAATCCTCAGTTACAATTTCTCCATTCACCCACATGGACATGTGTAAAAAATTAGAGAATCAATTCATTACAGAGAAAAATATTAGCAATTTTGTGGAACTACTATTTTATATACAAGTTATCCCTGCTTTTATAGTCTAGAAGCATCTAATAACAAAATCAACAGTACAAATCTACATCATAAGTGCATAACTGGCAATCAGCAACAAAATTATAATTCAGATTAGACATCCATAATAATAGATACTCCCATATTTAATTTAGCAAGAATACAATTTCTGGCATTTGTCATCTGCCTTACAATCATGATCATATTATAAAACTTGGAAATAAGATGGCCATTATAATCTCGTACCAGTTAGTACCTATAGGGTCAACAAAAAGAAAAAATAAATAAATAAATAAACTGTAGTACACAAACAATCAGAGGTTATTTGAGAGAACCTCACTCTCCAACTATCCTTCTATTTCTCTTTTCTCCAAAAGTCTTTCCTCCTATCTCTTCAAGAACTATTTATAATAGTTCAGATACAGTTGTAGTAACTACCATAACTTTTCCTTCTTTTGCACACTATACCAAACCCACCACTACCCCCTCCATGAAGAATCACCTTGTGCTGTTAATGCAGGCAGCCCATTCCCAACTATTTTCACTTTCTCAAAGTTGTTTCCACTTAAGAAAAACTTTTAACTCCCCTTTAGTATTAGTCTAGGTGTCCTATAGTTGTTCAGGAGTCACTTCAAGAATATAATCTTTAGAAAGCATAGGAGGCGAAGTTGTGAAGAGGTGTCTGGTAGTATTGCTGGTTTGAGTAAAGATACATGAAAGACTGGACAGATATGAATGTGTTCAGGGAGCCACAACTTATATGCAACCAGCCCAATGCGTTCCACTACTTGGTAGGGTCCATAAATATCTTGGACTGAGATTTTCATAAAGCCTCCTTGCTAAGGATCAAAGTCATGCGGCTATAATTTCAAGAAAACCTAATCTCCTACTTGATATGCCAATCACGTCTGTGTTTATTACCTTGTACCCGATTTTGATCTTTTTCCTTCCACAAATTTGTCTTCAGTTCCTTCAATATTTCATCTCGTTCATCTACATCTGATTCACACTTATAGATGGGATAGTAGTTCCCTTCAAAAGTAAAGGAGGATTACTCCCATAAAGTGCTTTAAAAGGAGTCATTTTTGTTGAGGCACTATAGTTTGTATTAAACCAAAATTATGCCTAGGGTAGCCAATCTATCCATTGCCTAGGCTGAGGTCTTGTCATACAACATATATAAGTTTCAGGTCAGCGATTGACAACTTTGTTCAACCATCTGATTCATTTAGTCTCAACCTGTTAAACAATTCCCTCCAAAAAATACTCAGAAAAATTTGGTCTTGGTCAATTGAGTCACATCTACTTCACTATAGGGATGTGCAAGTGCAAAAAACAAATGAACATATATGGTCAATTTGTCCACCACTACCAAAATAGTATCCTTGCCTTTTACCTTGGGTAACCTTCCAATGAAATTCATTGATATATCTGACCCTACTTGTGTGGGAATCAATAATGGTTGCAGCAAACCTATAGAAGTCAAAGTGTCGTTCTTATTTTGTTGGCAAATTTTACATTGCATCACAAATTCCTTATATCCTTCCATATACCCGCCCAATATTAGAACACCTGCTATACTTATAAAAGTTCTGAAATAACCATTATGTCCCTCCATAGGAGACTTATTCAATTCTATTATGATATTTGAGCTTTATGAAAATTGACGTGGCAACACCAATTTTCCCCATTAATACAATCTTCAATTTTTAACTCATTTAGCTAGAGCTTTAGAGTCAACCAGTAAATCCTGCATCAAGGAACTTAGTTTGACATCCTTTTGAATTTTCGTTTCCCAGTCCTCCTATTCTTCAGATTGCAAGACAGACATGACTAAAAGTAACACATTTCTTAACAAGGCATCTGGTGTTTTTTTTCCGTTCCTAGGTTAGCATTGTATCTCAAAGTCAAACCCAATTGGTTTTGAAGCCCATTTGAATTTCTTCTCACTCAGTGGCCTCTCTTCAGTAAGGAATCTTAAGCTCTTTTGATTAGTAACAACAAAAAATTTATTACCTATCAAGTAATGTTTCCATTTCTGCACTGCCTGGACCACTGCCATGAATTCTCTTTCATAAACATACTTATTTTCTCCCCTTTCTGACAAGGCCCGACTCCAAAAAATCCAAAGGTCTGCCCTATTGTAACAACGCAACACCTAATCCCTTACTGGATGCAAATGTTTCGATGGTAAAAGATTTAGAAAAATCAAGGACTACTAAGATTGATAACTGAGAAGCAATCCCTTTGAGTGTGTCACAGTGTCAAAAGATTGTTGTGCCTCTTCATTCCATCAAAACCCTTCTTTAACAATTGAGTTAGGGGGTTTGCAATTTTGCTACAAACCTGCATAAATCTTCTATAATATCCTGTTAACCCCAAAAATCCTCTAGAAGCTTTAACATCTTCAGGAATTGACCACTTCCACATTGCTTACACCTTTCTTGGGTTAACTAACACTCCTTGACTTCAGATAATATGACCCAAGTACTCTAAGTGTTGAACATGAATTTCAAGTGAAGAGCTATAAACCAGAATATCATAAAAAAGTACCAATACAAACTTCCTTAAGAAAGGCCCGTGTAACTCATTCATGAGTGATTGAAATTTGGTGGGTGCATTTGACAACTCAAATGGCATGACTAAGACTTTGTAATGACCATCATGAGTCCTAAATATGGTTTTCTCAAGATCTTCTTCCTTCATGAGGATTTGGTGATATTCAGATTTCAAATCCAACTTAGAAAATATTGTTGCTCCTGTCAATCCATCTAACAATTCCTCTATGACTAGAATTGGAAATTTGTTACGAATTGTTATCATGTTAAGGGCCCTACAGTCAATACAAAACCTCCATCAACCATCCTTTTTCTTTACCAAAATAATAGGGCTTGAATAAGGGTTGATATTGGGTCTGATGATTCCAGCCTTATGTCATTGACCAACTTCTCGATCTTATTTTTCTGATAACGAGAATAATAGCATGACCATGTTTTCTACTTGGGGATAGTCTAGTTGGACCCTGAAAAACTATACAATTTCAACACTTTTACTATCTTAGATGGTATTATGTGGTGACTTGTTGCTTCCTTTTCTTATATCCATTCCAGCAAATACCCTGTACCTTCTTGCTTTAACTCATTCACCATCACTTTTGATAAAGTTTCAGTTTTGGATAAAGTGGGATCTCCTATCAAGGTCTATTCCATCACCCTTTCCAATAGTTAACCTTAATTTCCAAAATTCAACCTTAACTTCCCCTAAACTTGCCAACCATTACAAGCCCAAGACCACATCTGCACCTCCCAAATCAAAGATGAAAAATATGATCGAATATTCAACCTTCATAACTTTAAAACAAAACCTTAAAACTTTCCTTGGCAGCACACCTTGTGTCCATCTCCTACTTCTACCACATAAGGAAAAGTTTTCCTGCTCTAGCCCACACCTTAGTAATAATTGTTTGGAAATGAAATTGTGAAATGCTCCACAATCTAAAAAACCACCACCTTCTCATTCTCAATTCTTCTCCATACCTTCTGAGACTTCTTGGTGGTATGACCAGCCAACATAGATAGCTGCAAGCCTTTCCCTACTTCACTATCTCCATCTTCTTTGCCCATCTTGTCATCAAGAATTTCGTCATATTCAAATATGTCTTCCTTGATTATAAGGAGCATGTGAAGTTGTTTGTTTATGTAAACATGGTTAGTCCCAAACTTCTCATCACATTTGACACATAATCCTTTCTTGATCTTATCTTGCATCTCTTCATCAAATAATTTCATAAGTAACCCCACGGTTGCAGTTCCCTCCCTGATTATTGTTCAAGCTATTGATTATTTATGTTGTTTCCCCTTTTCCTCTGCCATAGTTAATGGTTCTGATCGAGAAAAGCTACCGGTCATCAAATATGGCCTATACCCATTGTTTCCTTTGTTCTCAATGAGTGCTTCCCATTTTGGCTTTTAACGATTTCTCTTCAATCATCTAAGTCTTCATCATCAATTCAACAACATGGTTGGGTTCATTTATTTTCACTTCTGCTTTAATTTCCTCTTTCAAGTCATTCAAGAATATTACTATAAATAATCTTGTTCAAATTGCTCCACATAGCTTTCTACAAAAGCTGTTTATGCTAACCCAATCAAGATTTCAAAAGAATATTTTAACATATTGGATTGGAACCTTCTTATCGTTGCAACTTTGGAAGATTCCCATGTTGGATTTGGGTTACAAGTCTCCCACCATTGGAACTAGTTTAATGCCTTTCCCTCTAAAGCAATCATCACGACTTGCATTCTTTCCTCTTCCATTACCTCTTTCAAGCAGAAATACTACTCCAACCTATTTGTCCAGCCATATGCTTCTACTGCAAAAACAAGAGTATCATGTTTCCGCCACCGTGAATGAGGGTTGGGTTGCCACCTTTCTTCCCTTTCCCCTATGCCAATTCTTTCTACCACCATGTATGGGGCATTCATTGTTTTCTTTTCACATGCTATTTTATCCACAACAGCTGTGAGACCAATTATCAAATCTTTAAATTTATGACAACCTCATGTTGCTCACTCTCGGTATTCTCTCTATCACGAATAACTTCTCACAAAATCCGTTCTAGCCTACCCATTCTTGCTTCCATCCTCATGTTCACCATACCTCTCAAAATGCAACACAGTGCCACTGTTCCAAGATATTCTTTAAAACTTCCTTCCAAGTACACAGAAAGCAATTTAGGGAAAATTTAGGAAACTGGACAAGTATAATTGTATATTACATTAAAACTAGACCCTCAATATAAATCTGACGGGTCTGAGAGGAAATATACACTCAAAAGCAATCTGATCACAAAACACATGCTTCCCTCTAAAATGCTAAAGAAGAATAGAAGTTAAGGTGAAGAATCATTAACCAATCATTGTATCAAACCTTAAATTACCAAATAAGAGAACGCTTGATTAACATACAGTACATAGTTTTAGCCCAAATGCAGCTAATACAATCTGCTGACCTGCTCCAAGTAATACTTTTCATTTGACCAGCTAACAGGAGGCATCTTCAAGGTAGTCTGCCCATTTTTCTCACTAAACTTTTTGGGCACTCTTTTCACTATTCGAACTTCATCTCGAAGAGAATCAATGAAATGTCTCACGTCAAAAATGTCCTCAAAATTGCTGAAAAAAAATGAAAACTACAAAACTTCAAAATGATATGGAAGCCAGTAGATAATACTCTTCATTTTAAAAACAAATGATATACCTAGGGTCTGCCCAAAATGATTTCTTATCAAGCTCTGGAACAACCAATGTGAGATTCAAAAGTCGAGAAATGGCCACCATGTCACAAATCTGAAATTGCCAAATCTGCTATATGAATATTTAAGATTATCATAGAATAGGAACAGAGAAATAACAACATGGAAAATACAAACCGCTGCACGCATTTGATTCAAGCCCCCATTGCAGGACACTCTCAGAAAACCATTACTTGTATAATTTCCTGAAAAATTTCAGGTCATAAGGTTTAATATTTACTGGAATGTGTAAAATGGTATAAAATTCAACTAATACCCTGACCAAACCATATACTAATATGCATTGATTTATATTACATATACTTGATTCACGTAGTCTTTTTCAAAATTAAGAATACCCAATATTGGAAATCAAAAGATGAGGCAACCAGGATGAGCATGGGCGTGGGAGCCCATCTAAATCAAGGCACAATTTTCGTCCAGCAATCGGGCAACTATCAATACTATTAATATCCAAAGCAAAACGTGCAAGTCAACAGAAAACTGCCTAAAGTGAATAGATACAAATGTATCCAATTAATATACACAGGATCATTTTATAAAATAAGTTAAAATGGAAAGACATAAAAGCTAGAAGTTGATTTTTGTGTAAGGTTAATGTGCAATTTAGTTTCACCTTATAATGGTACAAGTAAACTATCTTAGATGTGAAATTGGCTCCTCTAAAGGGAGAAATTCAATTCAGAGAGTACAATGAGATGCAAACCTGTTGGTTAGAAAAACAACAGGAAATATTTGAACAAGTACATAATTTATTATGCATTTGCAACAACAATCTTAACTGCTGGTTTCTCATTCAGTGGACATAGATTCTCACTTGTCTCTCTAAAATGAATTGCTCACTTTAAAGGAGCCAAATCCCATACAAGCATGTCTTAAAATATGCAAGTATAAAGAAGGAAATCTATAACTATAGTGTCATTTGTTTTCCAATTTCTCTTAAGCGAATGAAGATTGTTGTGGACATCACATTCAAAATTCAAGCTAGGAAAGAAATTGATATAGACTTCATTGCAACAAGTAGAATTTCTGATCACACACAAAAAGGCCATCAAGTTAAAGGAAAATTCTACTGAGAAACTATAGAATCAGAAATGTTGTGTGGAGGTGACGGCCCGCAGTGAAGAGTCAACAAGAGCCAAATATAAGTGTAGCTGAGAATTATTGAGGTCGATCAGTTGATATACAAGGAAGGATATGAAAGGGATATTGGCCTAATGTGGATCAGTTATGCGAGAAGAAAACCAAAAGATGCTTCAAATGGAAAATAATTAGACAGGGTAGACTGTGGAGGAAGAGTCACCAAGTCAGGTTAACCAAAATTTTGGTCTTGGGTAGAACCCAAAGGCATCAATTCATCAAGGTAGATGACTCAGCTAGAAGAATATAACCTGATTGTTGTTTTCTAGGGCCATAAACAGTACAAACTATAAATCAACTCATCCTTGGCAGGATTCCACAAAACATGATCGTAAATGCCAAATTAGTATTGACTTTATAAATCATAATTCATCATGATATCTGCATCTAAAGTTGAAGGGATAAATATTCCAATCTTCCTCCTTATAACTGAGTGTGAAACCCATAAATCTACTTCATGACAAGCACCAATACCAAAAAAACCAAAAATATTTTCTAGAAGATCCTACAACACATAAGCATTCAGCACCGACTTTCATCAAAGCACGATCATCACCTCCAGACAACAAATACAACTCACACTCAATAATATGGATTTCACTGCTCAAATAATATTGGAAAATCTGAAGGGGAGAAATAGCGAGGAGATCTTCACATATGAGTCACACGTAAGGTTGCATCATCACAGAACCGAAGCTAGAGTTGTCCAAACCCACATCCATAATGACTTAAACAAACCAAAACTACAAGCATGAAGTAAAGAAAAACTAACTTGGAGGAAGAAAAGTGGGAGGCGGTTGAGCAAGTTCATTATTTGTTTGGAGAGGACTTTGAATTGTGTTATGTATTCGACTTGTAATCTCCAAAAAGAAATGGGAACGCCATAGTTCACTCACTGTCACTAGCTGAAACAGACATGTCCAAAGCACAATGCTTGAACACGCTCGGATAAACCAAACCCGCAAACGGCTCCTCGGATTCACCGCACCAGCACCCTGAAGCTTATCGCTCCTCCCCTGAACACCCTCCATTCCTCTGTCACAAACCTCATTGCCACGTCATCACAACAACCTTCACATGGTTTCCAACAATCAATTACAACAAAATCAACATAAGACCTCTCACAAAAACAAAACAAGAGAAAGGCAAAGATAGGCAGTCATTCATAAACATTGCATTTAAAATACCACAAACTTGAAGACTCACCTCAGATATAAACACACTGCTCGCCATCTTTGAAGAAATTGAAAGCGACCCAGAATTGAATTTGAAGCGGGTGATTGCGGGCAAGACTCAAAATAAGATCTTTCTGCCCCCCAATTGGTTCAAGACAATTTGAATCTTTTATTCAAGAATCAGAGACAAAGAAAGTGGGAAGAGGGAAAAGAAGATGTTGTTGTGGAGGACGAAGATAGGGAGAACAAGGAGGGTAAGATCAAAAAGAAGGACGATGACAATCAAATCGGAACAGTCAGACACGGAAGATTCATGCAAATTCCTTCCCTTTCCTGGGAAAAACTTGTTTCTTTATCCCTAACGCTCTCTCCTCTTTTTTCTTTCTGTTATTTTGTTCCCCCGAATGGGAAATTAATGTTGTCTATTTCTAGAAAAAAAATGTTAATTTTCTCTCTCACACCGGCTGATCAACCTTTGCAGAATTTTGAATTTTGAAGTTGCCATGCTTTTAATGTAGGACAAAAATTAACTTTTGTAATTCAAATCACATTAACTTTTTTATTCCATTTAGCGCTCTCTAATTATTTTTCTTTAGTTCACTCACCATCTTATTGATATGAAGTAAATGTAGTTATTTTTATATGAAAAAATGTTTTTTTAGTTTAAAGACTTATTTTAACTACACACCAACGTACGATGTCTTTGTTATAAAATTTTGTGACCGGAAAGAAAAAGGAGAGCCTGAGCTTTAAGGACAGAAATCTACTGGTTCCGCAAAAGATTGATCGTGAAGTAAGCACTGATTTATTTATGATAAGAGAAAGTGATAAATGCCACTGTAATTTTTTTTTTCTCTTATTATACTCTTAACAAGAATGTTTTGATGACAATTTTTTTTTTTTTTTTGCTTTTGCCTAAAAGGATGTTTATACGTAAAGGAGGTCAAGAAATAAAATCAAGAGATTAAATTCATCTTCTCTTGAAATTGAAATGCATATAACTCGCAAAAGATGATCATTCAAAAAGTTAAGAAAAAGATTCTATAACAGAACAAAGCCAAAAGGAAAATCATCCCAAGAGAAATTTAGCTTTCATAACAGTTGTTGTGATGAAGATATGGGTGAGGTTTCCCTTTCATGACAAATCTGTCACTGACATCACAACGTGAAATAGAAAATAAAGCCTAAGCCAAATGATACATTAGACCAAAGATGTTTTATGTATTAATTAAGCCAAACTCCTCAATATTATGTATCTCAATTATTAAAGGACCATTGAAAAAGGAGGAATTTGGGTTTTTCCCGTGCTATACTAGCTATGTAGACAAGGACTTGCTAGTATTAAAAAAGGGGAGGGATTTGAATTTTATTACCTTACTTTCATGAATAAAAGAAATAGAATTTGATTTCATTGTTACTGATTATAATCGTGTAATAAGAATGATCATCTAGTAATTGATCAAAGTTAGACCTGCATGTTCTTACAAGCATGAACTTTGTCTTATAAAAATTAAACTTTTAATAATATAAACATTGCCAATATATATCTATCTACTTAAAAACTAAGAAAACAAATTACTATAAAATTTACCAAAAACCTCATATCTAATTTCGTGACACCTATACATTTCTTTAGTTTTTTCGACCTTAGATGGACTAAAAGTAGTTTGGTGGTTAATTACCAACTTATCCTTTTTTTATTGTGCAACTGATCATTTGTAATGTCAAATTTGTCTTTGACCAAGACTTTTGAAATGGCTTTTGAAATAGCGTGAATATTGTACATGATATGATTGGATTTCTTTTCAAAGTCAGAAAGTTGATGAGGATTCTTACCGAAGACTCAAGGGGATTAAAATTTTTGAAATGGCTTTCTGAAATTTGAGATTAAACCAGAAACGTTACCTCCTTCCTCTCCCACTGAACTTCCTTAAACCCTAGCAAACCATTTTGTCATTCGGGAAACCAAAACACCTTTTGCTTTCCTATGTCATTCTTCTCCTTCCTTTTCCATGCTTTATCAAATTTATTTGCTTTCTATTAATTCTTCAAACCCTCACAAATGTCTGTCAAAATTTATTTGCTTTCTATGATTCTATCAAATTGCAATCTTTGTTTCAAGTTATATTATTTATTTGGTTGTATCAGTTCTTATCAGGCATGGGACGTGGTGGCTACCATGGAAGTTGCATCAGCAAGTTTCCATTTTTGTCTTCTAGGTTCCAAAGTTTTCATTTTTCATTATTTTTACTATCATTTTGCCTTTGTCGAACTTGTCGTTTGGTTTGATGAATGTTTCACAACTCTTTTTATTTGGTTTTGCACTATTTTTGCCTTTCCCACTCACTTCGTCTTTGATGTGACCCCAATAAGGCTTATAGCATTGGGCCAATGCCTAGGCCCATTCCTTTTTAATTTCTTTTAAATTTTTTTTTCTTTTATTTTTAATTAAATAAAACTTGTTCTAATTGGATATTTTTGTTCAATGCAGCCCATTTTCAAAGTTGCCAATTGATATTGGGCCTGCGGCCCAATTCACCACACCAATGCGGTCAACATGCATCTTCTTAGTGGCATAGTGAAGCCTTGCTTCTGTTGGGCCAATCCACGCGTGCAACCCAATTCTTCACCCAACCAATACAATCAGCGTGCATCATCATGAGGCTGAGAAGCCCAATTCTTCCAACATCCATTTCTGTAGAAGCATCATGAAGTATGGAATAAAGTTGGCCTAATGTTGGAATACGGAAGCTGGCTATTAAGGCTTTGTCTTTACTCAGCCCAATCACGTTGCATTACACGGATCAACCACATGCACGACCCAGCTTTTTCCTTTCTTTTCGTTGATCAACCTTTTCCACCTCTATGTTGCGTTGGAGCGCCATTAGGGTTTCTTGCCATTGCTTGCTTCACGTCGTTTATGCCATCCGTTTCTGCAGCCCATCATTTCACGGAAGTGATACTTTCTTCCGCACACCTCCAAGCTGCAAAATGACATCCAGCACCTTACTCCTTAATTGGGCCCGAGCCCAATTCATCTATACATTCGCGTAACCAACCAACACCCATCAAGGGCATTCAGTGTTCAGCCTCGCGTCCTAGTGTCTGCTAGGGTTCACCATGAGAGAAAGCCTTCTCTTCTTCCCCTTCACTTGAAACACGTCTTGCATTAGGGTTTTCATTCACGTTTTTTTCCCTTTTCATTGTACACGGAAATTGGTCGTTGGTCCACTTCCCTTCCTTCTGTTAGGGTCAGTTAGCAAAACCATTTCCCTCTTTCACCGTTAGGTTGTTGTTAGACGGTGTTCACCATTTGTGTTGTGTCTGGCTGCCTTCACCTATAAAAGGCAGGCCACTCTTTGTAAAACTCAGCTTTGATGAATGAGATATTCCAGTAGAGATCATTCCCACATTCGTCAGCTCACCCTAAACCCTAGGTTAGGTCCTTACCTACTCGGGTTGCCCCAAACCAGTGAGAAACCATAGCGAATCAAGCATAATCTTCATCTTCGAGTATTTCCATTGCGTTTCCCTCGCTCTCCGCGAGATTCAATCAGTGGAACGTCGATTGGAAAGCTTTTCCGGCGAGTACCGCGACGGAGGAGCCTCATTAGTCTTCACCCCCAATGACGTTTCTTTTGGATTATTCGTGGTTATGGTTGATGAGTTGGGTAAGTTTCGTGGTTTTTGAAGAGAAGATGGAATGTTTTTGAAGATCAAGATGAAGTTCTCATGCAAAAAGACGAAAAAGGTTTAACTTTTATTATTTCTCCATTTTCTTAGTTTTATTTTAATATTTTTGTTCTCTGAGCCAATCTATTATGTTGTTTACTGGGTCATGTGACAAAAGGGTTCTTCCCTACTACATCTCAATCCATACAGCTGGTCAAAGGTATATCCTTTATGAACAATATGGAATTTTGATTGGGAATAATGATGATTTATTGTGTTATAATTATGTTTTCAATGTTTGTAATTCATCAATCACTCAGTAGTTATATTTTCTCCGTATCAATTTGTATGTTGTTTTTTATTATAAGTTTCAATATTATATATTTGGTGTCACCGAGTGTGTGGTGGATGAGGCAATAAGGCTTGTGGCACGGATTAGAGTTGTAAGCTCAATACATATTTTGTTCTCTTGGATCATGTAAGTGATTTTAGTTTTTTAGGATGTGAAACATTCCATTGAAAATATGATGTGGAACGATGATTGTTGTCATATTATTTGGTTCCACTATGTGAAAATGAGGTTGAAAATGCTTGTATGTGTGGTCACTAAATTGAATATATATAATCCAAATAAACAAGGTCTAAATTAATATTCTAACTAAATTTATTTGTGGCGATTAGGGATGTCAAAAAAATCCGTACCCGCGGGTATCCGTGGATAAAACCCGCAACAGGTAGGAAATGGATATTAAAAATGGATACTCGCTACCCGTGGGTATGGACATTTTTGATACCCGCATGTTAACAGGGCGGGTACGGGTATCATAGTATCCGTACCCGTGGATACCCGTACCCGCTAAACATTACTCTTATATATATATATATATATATATATATATATATATTAGTAAAAAATATTATGAATCTTCATTCAATAATGGTGGTCAGATTCTTACCCCACAAATGAGTAAATTACTTCCATATATTGTGGAGACATTGATGTGTCTCTAAGACTGGTTATGGACCAACATGGAAGGTAATGAAATTAACACTTTTACTTAGATATTTTAATTAAGTGATTGTTAGAAATTTTTACTGAACTTCTTATGTTTTAAGGTTTTTCTAGATTAAAATTGGACAACCATGAAACTTTATACAATGTTGCAAGAGGTGGACATTGATGAAGTTAGTAATTTCTTTAATATTTTATTCAAAAATAAACTACAATATAAATTGGTAGTAATTTTTTATTTGTTTGTTTTTTAATAATCAATCGGAGAAAGGGGATGAACTTATTGATCTAAGCACTAATTATGGTTAAATATTTATTTTTTAAAATATTTTTGTAAATACCCGCGGGTACCCGTGGATACCCGCGGATATGAAAAAAATAGACGGGTACCCGCATAACGGATACCCGACGGATATGGGTACGGGTACGGGGCAAATATTTATCCAGCGGGTAGGGTACGGGGGAGCTACTACCCGTACCCTACCCGCCCCGTTGACATCCCTAGTGGCGATATAGAATTCTAAGTTTCACTTAATTGTCTTGGTAGGTGGAATCAAATTCATGATCATGGTACAAGTCATTTATGTGTATAGATCTTGAGAGAAATGCCATTTCCATGACTACTATTGTAAATGCATATTTTGGTTCAAAGATCCTTTCACCAAGTACTGGAATAGTATTGAACAATGAGATGGATGATTTTTTCATGCCTAGAAATGTTTCCAAGGATGTTCCACCGCCAGCTCCTGCCAATTTCATTGTGCTAGGAAAGTGGCCACTATCATCCATGACACCAACTATTGCCCTCAAGGTATCAAATCCTTGACTCTTAAATTTGGCTATCTTTTTCCACATTATCATCTATGTGGTTTTGAAATGTTTCATTATTATTAGTTAAGGTACTCATTGTTCTTTTGCAATGATTTCTTACTATGTCCATGCAGAATGGGAAGCTAAAAGTTGCAGTAGGTGCAAGTGGAGGTGCTTTCATTATTGGTGGAACTTTAGAGATCCTTTTTCTTCTGTAACGGCTCCAAGGGTCTATCATCAGGTATCTTAAAATTTTAAATTTTTTCCCTGACTCCAATTGATAAGCTCTGGTTTGCACAAATTGATATAAACTACTTTTCTATAAAACAACAATAGAATAAATGTTGATATAGAAAGTTGAAAAAAATATGATTATTGTTGATACTATTGCTATGGACCATTTCATGATTGTAGAATAAATGTTGATATAGAAAGTTGAATTCGCAAGAATCATTTAGAAAACTATGATCATTTTTATTCTATTTTTGTCCAGTTAACGGTTTAATGGAACAATTTTATTTTATGAATCAAAGAAAGCATGGCGGTTTATTTTGAAGAATTGAAAAGTTTTACTCCACGAAGCATGTGTTTATTTATTCATGTACTATTTTAAATCAACATCTATATTAGGGTGGTAAATTGTGTAAATTAACTCTATTGGGATATCAACTGATATATAAGAAACAAAGGTGTAATATATGCTTTCCTTTTCCAGTTATTAGAATTTGTTATTTTTCTGTCACAGCCACTAAAACTATGAAATGCTAAAAATTACTTTTCCTGCAAATGAGTGGAAGCGATCTTGGAGTATCGGCTTTCCCTAATGGTGAGAATATTTTTACATGGATTGGTACAGTTAAAGGTGGAAAAGGAACTTTGTATGAGGGTTTATCTTATAAACTCTCTTTATGTTTTCCCCCTGGACTACCCTTTTAAGCCCTACAAGTGAAGTTTGAGACAATGTGTTTTCATCCAAACATTAACCAGTTTGGCAACATTTGTTTGGACATCCTTCATGTATTCATTATTTGTGTTTAATTGGGTTTTGCTCTGCCATTAATATGAATGCCAAGTATATTTATAGATGAAATCTTGATTTCCATTGCATCAATTTGCACGAAGTGTTCCATCCATCACACATTATGTTTGGGCTAATAATTGTCCTACTTGTGTGTTTCTACATGACAAGTGTTCTTCAGCTTATGATTAGAGCATTATTCTTCTATATATTCAATGTTTATTGGAAGGTCTGGTCTTGATATTGATATGTTTTGAGCTTTGCATTCATCTTTTTATGCTTGTTTGAGCAATTTACTTTCTAATGAAAGAGCCTATCTTTGAGAGTCCTTTGAACCACTATGCTGCAACACAATGGAATGATAAGGAAGGTTTGGAAAACTATTTTTAAGCTACCAACGTTGTATCTGTTATAAACTTGTAATGATTTACACAACCTACGTTTATTGTTTCGCTCCCCAGTTTTTTTCATTTGATTTGCTCTTTAATCATTGTATTTCTAGACAAAGGTTGTTGGATTTTTCTTAACTTAAGTTCTTGAGATTTTGTATATTTTAATTGGGACTGTGAATGGAATATACCTTGCAGATTACTGGAGAATGGTTCACAAACAGTATTTTTTCAGAGAAGCTCTTGAAAGTTGATTGATACAATTCCAAAGTAAGATCAATTAGTTTCCATGTGATTGTTGCAAATGTTTGTCTGAAGAAACATTTTGCTCTTTATTAATGTCATTTTTTTTTCATTTGCTTTGATATTGTAACCTAAAACTACGAGAGTTCTAAGTGATTTGAATGTCTTTTAATAACATTTTATATAAATATCTTGTTATTATTTATTTAAATTAAGTAATTTCCAGTAGGGACTTTACATTTGGTATCAGAGCAAAAATTTTAAAGATTTTTGGGGAAGTTGGGGAGTGAGCTTATCGTGTTTCGTTTGCGAAACTATTTTGTGTTATTGATTGTTAAGATTTGATTGTAAAGTCATAACTTGAGCTATTTAAATGTGAACAACTGAAATATGTGGCGTGCGCAGGCTATGACTAACATGAGGCGTAGAAATAACGTTGGAGCTGATGAAATTGCACATGCAATTCATAAGATGGTCGACGCGATGTAGCCTGTTGCAGCGTAGCCAAGGGCCATGATTCCACAAATCCGACCTGTGACGATGGAAGACTTCATGCGACATAAGCCATCAAAATTCACCGGCAAGGCCACCCTAAATGAGGCAGACGCGTGGCTACGAGAATGTGAGAAGATTTTCATGGTGATTGGCTGCACGAAAGCGTAGAAACTTACCTTTGCCACCTTCTTGTTGGTGACCGACGCAGAGTATTGGTGGATGGGGATGCAACAACAGATGCAGACTCGAGATGAGGAGGTGACTTAGGTAAATTTCATGAAAAGGTTCTTGGAGAAGTACTTCCCAGACAACGATAAACATGAGCGCGAAGCTGAGTTTCTCACTCTACAGCAAAGGAACATGTCGGTACAGGCATATGTGGACCAATTCGAGTATCTGGCGAGGTTCTACTCATAGGTGGTCACAGATGAATGGCGCTGCAGGAAATTTAAAGGTGGCCTGAAACATGAGTTACATCGGTTCATTGTGCCCTTGAGGGTTAGGGAGTTTCCTGTCTTGGCGGAGCAAGCCAAGAGTGTCGAGCAACTAGAGATGGTACCTAGCCGGGTCAGTCGACCCCAAAAGAGTGGTTTGATGGGCTGGCAACAGAAGAAGCCCTACAGTCGACCCAATCAGCCTCACAGAAGTTACGGTGTTATAACTAGTGTTATAATTGTGGAGGAGAGCACCTGAGGAGGGACTGTACTAAGCCGGCGGGCAGTGAAGGAGGCAGTGGTATCAATCGCAAGTGCTATGCTTGTGATCAGCTGGGGCATTTTGCTAACAAGTGTCCTAATAAGAAGGCCACTCCTGGATCACGATCTCAGTTACCTGCTACAGAGAGGCTTAGAGCAACGGGCCTGGTATTTACCATGACCAACATAGAAGCCACCCGGTCAGGTAATCTTATCCTAGACTACTATTTATTGCTTGGTAACAGTGTGTTAGTATTGTTTGACTTAGGAGCTACACACTCCTTTATATCTCATGACTACGTGAAGAAACTGGGATTATGGACTCGTGACTTGGGATGTGAGTTAATGGTCACAACACCAGCATTCAGACATGTTTCAACAAATTATGCATGTGTTGGATGCTCAATGGAAGTAGAGGGCTGAAAATTCAAGGTGAATCTTGTATGCTTGCCTCTAGAGGGACTGGATGCAATATTGGGAATGGACTGGCTGTCTATCAACCATGTTGTAATTGATTGTGGATGGCGCAAAGTAGTATTTCTAGAAACATAAGGGATATGGTTGGTGTTGACACAAAAGGCCATAAGAGGAATGAAAGAGGGAGCTACTTGTTTCGTAGTAGTGGCTCATACTGAAAAGAAAAGCACAGAAGAGCAAATCAGAAGTATACCAGTGGTGGATGAGTATGTCGACGTGTTTCCAAATGAAATATCCGAATTACCACCAAGTAGGGACATAGATTTCTCTGTTGATCTAATCCTTGGAGCGAGTCTAGTGTCGGCTGTAACGTCCTAGCCGGAAATTACTTATTAAAATCAACAAAAAAATAAATAAATAATTTTTTGATAAACAACCTCATTTATTAATCATCAATTTCCCAAAACCACGGGAAACATTTAAAATCTTAAGTTCAACGCGGCAACACAGATAAAATAAGTCGCATCAATACGTATTACAAATAAAATTGTCTATAAAATTATTACAATAAAACCATAGTTCAACAAAAATAACTAGTGATAAAATCCCTGAGAGATCCCCACTCCATCTCTATGCATCTGTCTGCTCACCTGCATCAACATCTGCTCCCATGTAACAAGTTACATGATCATCGCCACACACACAGATAGGGTGAGCTCATTTAAATAAAACCAAACAATATAATATTAAATACAACATCAACATATTTAAACACAGGTTAGTACATTTCCCCCTTTTTCTTTTACTCCTTCATTTCCAACACTTGCCTTTAGATGTCTATTATCTTTATACCCTTTAGGTGAGATCAATGATTGATCTTTTCTGTACGAGTGTCTACTCGCCCCTCCGACTACAGCCACCACCTAATAGTCCACACGTGGGAATAACTTTGCCACAGCATCTCACCGTGACACCAAGTGGAGTTCCCCAAAACAAACCTAAGTTTGTAGTTGTTTCCAGACTACCAAATCTCTATCAGAATCCATTGAAGAGGGTAATCATCCGAAATTTCGTCGTATGAGCCACAATCCGCACACTCCACTGGACTTCCTAAACCACCAGGCTACAGCCTAGAGTGGTCACGTGTTACCCCAATACAAGATGCACTCGTAATTCGGCCCCCAGCCAAAGCATCGCATCATGAACATCCCCTAAAGCAGTGTAGAGAGCTTCCTCGTGCACCATCACTGGACCAAAATCGCCTAGCGCACATCACACGCCGTTAGGCGGAATTTAGCTCCAGCCTGCCTGGCGGGCATCACACACTAGCAGGCACCACCCACCTGTAGAATCATCACTGCACCGTCCCCGCCTAGCGGTCACACGCACTACCGCCAGGCGCCACCGAACCATCAGTGTTTCTGCTGCACGATTCCGCCTGGCGGAACTCACCCTACCGCTAGGCGCCCTACTCGCACTGTGACCACTATCATAGGTTTGTGTCCCGTCCGCCTGGCGGCTCGCCCACGCCGCCAGGCGCCATACCAGTAGTGTAATGCTACTGGTTTCTTGGCACTTTAACAAATCCCCAAAGGGTCTAGATCACACCATATACAAACTTGTAGTACAATTATTGCACTCCAGTCACAATTCTATACTAAATCACAAAGCACTCAATCCATCAAATTATAGTACAATTATGGCATTTTAGGTATGATTCTAAAACTAGATTACCAATTTTCACAAAATTCAAGCAACAATAATTTGCAATGTATCTCATACCTTAGATGACTCACATATTGTACATGCAATCCAAACCAACCCAAATATCAATTTCACACATCTAACCAGAATTTTCAACAATTAAATACCATATTCTATTTCATGCTCATCAATTTTACCCTTTTGACCGAATTCCCATAGTCATCAAATTACATAATATAATGTCCCATTTACAATTTACAATTGAAGATGATCTCTGTACCCAAGCATGACCAAGCACCCCAATTCCCGAACACACTATCATGTTGCAGTGACTCCATTATACCCATCATACAAAGATCAATGCACTCATTTAAACATTATTCATA
>Ga0214545_1003470_pt1 | contig 30017 bp, 12 predicted proteins | sample CNSS4metaG_FD_160064 | JGI IMG/M metagenome (GOLD analysis project Ga0214545, IMG submission 160064) | Root nodule microbial communities from cowpea collected in UCLA plant growth center, Los Angeles, California, USA - CNSS4 | ecosystem: Host-associated > Plants > Roots > Nodule | place: USA...
CCACATAGTTACATCATTAAGAAAGTGTATTTGAAGTTTGTAATTCATATTGTAGACCTTGTAGCATTAATTAGATGTATTTGGTCTTAGGTGTGTCTTTTAATCTATTGAATGGTCTTTCAATAGGTTAAAATATCTCTTTTAATCCGTTGAAGGGTTTTTTAACAGGTTAAAAGACTGGCTGCAGTAGTCTTAAACTGTAACAAATTCAATAAGTTGATTTATATTTTAATCAACTGATTTCACTTAAGTCAAGTGAAATCAACCGATTGATTTGGAAATCAACCTGTTGAATTTCGTAACAATTTGACTATAAAAGCCGTGATTTTCGAAAGAGAGGTCTGTTGGTCAGTTTTGAACATGAAATTATTCTGGAAACTCGTGGAAACTCTCTCCTTCATGATCATACATTTTGCAGCAGTTGAAGATTGATCTTAGATCAATTCTTGGAGCTTTTGGCTTGGTTTGAAGCTTGGAGAAAGTGGTTTGTGCTAGGCTGGGTTGTGCTACCACTGAGGTTTGATCTTTCTCAAGCTTTGTATGTGTGCCTGGTGGTTTTCCAGGTCTGCAAGAGGGTTCTTACTGTGCTAGTGTGTCTCTTGTGTGATTCAAAAGTCTATTATGGTGTTTTTGCATATTTTGAAAGTGTAAGGGTGGATACTTTGTAAATCTTTTGAAATAGTTCAAAGTTAAGCTCAGGTTGCCTTGACAAACTGGATGTAGCTCATGTTTGAGTGAACCATTATAAAAATATCGTGGTCTCCTCTCTTCTCTAACCTTTCTCTCTTGCATTTTCATTTTAAAGTTTCAAGAACTTGTGGTTTAATCATTTTTTTTCATGTTCTTGTATGTTTTCATGGCATCTGCAGCATTGAACATGTTTACATAATCATTTAGAACCTGTCTTGATCAATCTTGTGCATTGTTACTGGTCTAAAACTCAAATCTGCATTTCTGCATTTTTCCCAGTATTTCAGTCGACTGTTTTCCTGTTTCAGTCAATTGATTATATCAAAACAGAATCTGTTTAGTAAAATCAATTTGTTAACTCTGTTTTTGATCGACTGAAAGTATATTGTCCAGCACCTTTTGCATCGTAACTTGGTGATCTAATTGATTCAAATTAGATGGTTTTTAGCTTGCAAAGATAGCCTAAATTTTTAACTAGGCAATTCAACCCCCCCTCTTGGCATTTCAACCATTTCAAAACTAACAATTGGTATCTAGAGCTAGGTACTTGAAATTTGCTCAAGTAAGGTCCTAAATCTGTTTTGAACTACTTGAAATGGCTGAAAACAAGTTACCCTTTGCTGAAGGTGCCTCAATTCATAGACCCCCTATGTTTAGTGGCATTAATTACCAATTTTGGAAAATTAGGATGAAAATCTTTATTGAATCAATATATCAAGGAATATGGGATGCAATCATAAATAGACCATATACTCCTAAGCATACTCTAGAAGATGTGCAGGTTGATAAGCCATGGACTTAATGGATTAAGGATGAAAGGAGGAGAGCTCAACATGATTGCAATGCAAAGAATATCCTCACTTCATCTCTCAACATGGATGAGTTTTTTCGTGTTTCACAATGCAAGAGTGCCAAGGAAATGTGGGAGGTTCTTGAAGTGACTCATGAAGGAACCAAGTGGTTTTTAGCTTGCAAAGAAAGCCTAAATTTTTAACTAGCCAATTCAACCCCCCCTTTTTGGCATTTCAACCATTTCAAAAGTAACAGCAGGATGAACCAATCCTTGGAGGAAACCATTAAAGATATGAAGACCCAAATTGGGCAGCTCACTTCCAATGTCAATGAACTGGTACAACAACGTGCAAATACCCTTCCTGCATAGTTAGTGGTGAACTCAAAAGTAGGGGGACATTGAAGGAAGAGTAAGGAGTGCTAGCACAAGCAACATTGGTGTAAAGATTTGATAAAGCAAAGTGCATGAACATCACATGCGATTTATGAAGATTGATGAAGATCTGTTCAATAATCTTGTTTCGATAGTGTTAAATCTAGAAATAATATGTTGAATATGTTTACATGTTGTACCATTTTTGTAGGCTATATGACTGATGAACATCACCTAAAGGGCTTTTCAGCTTGGGTCAATGGCTTGGCCCTTCCTTTTAATTTTCTTTTATTTTTAATTAAATAAAGGTTGTTCTAATTGGGCTTGTTTTGTTAATTGGAACTCATTTTTCAAGTTTCCAATTTTTTCTCTAAGTGTTGGCATTAGGCCTGCAACCCACTTCTTCTCTACACCAAATACAACACGTATCAACAACGAAAACCTGCAGCCTACGTCTCAAATAAGCCCAAATGGCAACTGTTCAGCAATGTGGCAACAGGAATCAAAGCTAACACACAACTAACCTTCTTTTAGCTTTTGTTTGGGCCAATGAAGAGGCAACCCATTTCTAATTTACAACCACCAATGCGGACAACATGCCTCTTCCACGCGTGGGGAGATAAGCCATTCCTTCCATCATGAGCACTTGTTATTGGGCCGAGATGTTTGCCTTCTCCAACAGCCCAATTGAAACTTGCCCAAGCCTCATCACTTGGTTATTCCGCTGATCAACCAACACATGCGTTCTCTTTCTCTTGGCAACACAGCTAGGGTTTTCTTGCCAGTTATTAGCACACGTGTGGGTCATTTTGGGTTTAACGTGAGATGCCACTTTCTCCTCCCATGTCTGCTAGGGTTCCTTTCCTCTTCACGCTGTTTTTCATTTTTCATCACGCATACCAAATGGTTCTGTTAGGGTTCAACCTCCTTCCCAAGAACTCCTTGCCGTTAGGTTCTGTTTGTGTCCCTAACCCCAGGATTTCACCTTTGCCATTAGGTCAAGTATGTTAGACGACATCCATTCTTTTCTGTTTTCACTGGTTGCCTTCCTCTATAAAAGGCAAGCCAAACCTTTGTATCAAGAAGCTTTGATGAATGATATAGTGGTTGAGATAACTCCCCTATTCGTCTTAGCTCATACCCTAAACCAGTGAGAGTTCCCCACTGAAACTCGTCTGAGTATCAACTTAGTCTTCCGCTGCAAGTTATGGTGCATCTCCACTGAACAAGTTTACATTCACAGCCTTGCATCGTGATTCTGACCAGATTTGCTAAGGTGGCGCTCATCAATGACATAGGTTAGATGCCTTGTTAGTCTTAGTGTGTCCTTTTTAATTTATGAAAATGGGTTTTAACAAGTTAAAACGCTTATTGTTTATAGTTTCTGGTGTGAATGTATTCAATTCAATCAATTAAATTGTTTTTCAATCGACTAATATCAACCGATTGATTTCACTTAAGACGAACTATATAAGTTGTGTTTTAGAGTGCAGAGGCCCAATTTTTAGTTTTTGAGCGCGAAAACCTGTCATTCATAGAAAACTCTCTCTCTTTGAATCAAACATCTACAAGGTGTAGAGTGTTGATCTTGGTTGATCTTGGAGGTATTTTGGATTTGTAGAAGCTTGAAGAGCTTGTGTATGGTTGGCTAGGGAGATCCACCATCAGGTTTTGTAGTTCTTTTGCCTCTTGTGTTCTCTATGTGATTCTAGGTCTTTGAGTGTGATTTTTGAAGGGTTGTGTTTTAGATTTTTATGCGAGTAAAAAATTTTGGTGTTTTTTTTGTTCAAAAGTGTAATCTTTAAAATCTCAAGAAAACCAAGTAAATCATTATTTATTGTGTTTGATTGTGTTTCTGTGTAATAAGATAATGCAATCTTGTTAGAAATACTGTTTGGAACAAATCTTATGTGCGAAAGTATGTTGTTTGAGTGAAATTCGTGAAATCTGCATAATTTCCCAGTATTTTAGCATATTGTTTTGAAATTTTAATCAACTGATTCATAGGTGTATGAACAGATTAATCTACTGTTTTTATTTTTGACCGGTTGAAAGTGTATTGTCCTGCAAATTTTGCATTCTAATTTTGTGGTCTATTTGATTCAATCAAAAGGGGTTTTAAGCTTCCAAAAAAGTTTTATATAGCAAATTCAACCCCTCCCCCCTCCTTCTTGGCTTAAACCACCTTTTCATTACTAACAAGGAGAAGAGGAGAAACCATCGAGACATTGTTTATCCCATGATTTTAGTTGTTTCTGTTCCTTTACAAAATTGCAATAAATACTTTGGTTGTAGTTGTGTCAATGTTAGTACTTTTGTTTCAAAAAAATAATGAACAATTGAAGGTGTCCCAATTAGAATGTTGTGAATAAAGAAATTAAACTCATTTCTGGAAGGGATGGTGGTTATGACTAGGTGTTTTGCAAGGATTCAAATTCACATCCACACATTGAGAAGTAATTTCAACACAACCACACTCTCTGATTCCGTTTTAAATTCTATTTTACTATTGGAATGCAAGTTTTTCTCTCCATTTTTCAATCCTATATGATCAGTTTTATTTTTTCATGTTATTCTTTGCTTTTAGATTAGTGCTTATCTTTTATATACTAGTTGGACCATGTTTGTATCATTATTAACATGTATCTTTGTTGTTTTGATTTTAAGTCCATTTGAAGCCATTCTTTTTGTTCATTTTTCTTAGTTTCATTAGTCAGATTTCGAGTTTTTGGTTGTTCTTATCAGTTTTCACACATTTGCATTTTTTTTCTCTTTTCTAGACTAGCTCTTAGTTGTATATGCTAGTAGAAGATTTAGTTAGAGTCAATGAGCATTTCAATCATTTCTTGTACTCCAAAATCATTTATTCAAGTATGATTTTACATGAAAAGTGTGTGGTATAAACAGTTTTGGTAAATTTGACTATGGAGAAAATTGAGCCTAAAAGTTGCATTCTTGTGTGTGCATTCATTCATGAGAGTGGCTTCCTAGGCTTTTCTTTTACATAACAGGTCATGAAATGTGATTTGTTGGTATGATTTAGGCCATTTTTAATGCAACCACTTGCCAAATACAACATGCCCTGAAAAGTCACCATTGCACCCTCATTTTGAGCAAAAAATGACCTTTTCCTTTAGTAAACTAATCCTGGCAACAACTATTTCTCTTTGAAAAACTAAGTTCTACCCTTTCCTAAGGATGTGAAGGGAATTGAGATGAGTTGTAGGATAGTGCTGAGTTCAAGTGTGGGGATGCGTGATCTTTAAAGGAGCATAGATGAATAAAATGTGGATGGACTAGCTGGTATTAAAAGGGGAAAATGTGTGCAAAGCTGTTGGTTCAGATTTGAAAAAAAATAGCAAAGAGTACTACTAGAACGTAATTGGGGAAAAGTAAAGAAAAAAAATACAAATAAAGGCAAGGAAATTGAGTGGAAATTGCTGGAAAATAGTGTGCACATCAAGACAGTTCTTCACTTGAACTCATCACTCTCCACACTCATTCCCTTCACATTTTAGGATTTAAGCCTTGTTCCCTTTTCATCTTCCACACCCTTAGCCCAACCTCATTACAAACCATTGAATAAGTCCTTTTTATCTTTAAATTGTATTCATGTGATTGGTATTGTTTAGGAATTTTGCGAAGCCATAAGGATGTCCATTGGATTGAATTATGAGAGCATATATAACCCATACACTTGAGTAAAGAGTGGAAACACTACCTGTGAGGTTGACACTATTTTTGCCACTAAATTTTGATTGTTTACTACTTGGAAACTTTGTTTGGAGTTGTTTTTTTATTATGGAATGTTTTGCAGCTTGAACCAAATTGTTTTGCTAGCACGTGCAGGTTAGAGTTAAGATTTTGGAGAGTTTGTTGATGCAGATTTGTGATGTGGGTTGTAGGTTTTTAGAAGTGTTAGTAGGTTTTGAGTTTTGATTAAATCTTTACACGATAAGAGGTTTATCGCATTAGTATGATAATCACAACCATGCTTTGGTTTTCCTGTACCTGTTTCCTACAGCATGTCTAGTTTTCTAGAACCCGATGGTACGATTCATCCTACCATCGCAGCAGTGGACTTGTCTTCCTTGCTTCTCAAGGACTTACGAGTAACAACTTCGGTGAATCACACATCGAGCACTGTATTCAACAACGAGCCAAAACTAAGGCGAAACATCTTTCCCCTCTCCACTATCTCGCACAAGCAAGAGATTAGAACACTCAAACTCATCCTCTCCCACTACCTCACACAGGCGAAAGGACCTTTTTACACTGCCTCGCATAGTTAAAAGAGTCATCTTTGAATTTCTAGGTACACCGGAAAACCTCACCACACTCGTACCTCAAGATCACTCTCACGGATTGGAGACACCAAAGCTCACCTAAAAGTAATAAAATATAATTAATTGCACCAATACCATTATTCTCTTTATTTCATTTGGACCCATAGGTTCAAATCAAGTAATGAACATCCACAATTAACTCACGTCACTCATTCCCAAAAAACCAACGTTACACGTATGAAGGATTGCTAAGGCATGACTATCAAATTCGCCATTATGAAGGAAACATATAGCTACACCTAAACATGAACAAGAATATTCGCACATGCATACTAATGCCATTCCTAAAGCACTAAAGCAAGGGTTATATAAGGCTTAATGAAAACAAAAGAAACTGGCCAGAGTCCTCTCCAAGCATGTGAGTTGAAGGCATTAAGAGAAAATATAAAAGTTGCCACAAAGGACTTGTTCCATCAAGACTAAGGGATTGTCTTAATAACCAAGCTAAATGGAACATGGTCTGCACCAAAATATAAAGAATGAAAAGAAAGTGATAAGTGGGCCAAGGTCTTTCACAACCAAATATCTAAGGAAAATGATATATCAACATCCACTTTTTGACAACTTCTCTCACAACCTTATGTGGCTCTAACACTGCATTTTGTTTTATTTTTTTTTTAACTTTTATATTTGGCAAGGGAGGCAAAAGGGGTTTGAAAGTAATATTTCTTCGAAAGAAAGCGGGAGGTAGAAAGGAAAAGTGCGAACGTCATCTTCTTCAACTAGTATACGTCATCGTTGTTCTTCATCTTCAATCTCGTGCCCCTATTCTTCAACTTGTCTTGGTTTATCTCCAACCCCTGTTCTTCTTCAATACAATGTTCTTCTCAAATTTCTCTTATTGAAACTTGTTTTCTTCAAACTCCATTTTTTAAACCACTGTTCTTCTTCATGAAAATTTTCTTCTTCAATTTCTCTTTTTGAAATCCATTTTTTTGAAACCCCATTTGTTGAAACCATTGTTCTTCTTTAATTTCTCTTCTTGAAACCCATTTTCTTGAAACCCATTTTCTTGAAACCCCATTTGTTGAAACCATTGTTCTTTTTCAAACCCCCCTGTTGTTGAAAGTTGTTATGTTGTTCAAACCTATGTTTTTGAAACATTTTTAAACTCTGTGTGTGTTCCTATTTGTCGTAAGGTTTGAAATCCCTAAACCTAAACATAATTTTTAATTTTTTCTCTATTTGCAACGAGGTTTCTCATTGTTACTTCATTTGTGCGGATTTTTTATTTATTTATCAGTATTGTTCGTTGGTAGCAGAAGCGACAAAATTAGATAATTTGTCATTAGTGAATTTTGTAGTAATTTGTATTTAGTTGTCAACAAGTTTGTATTTATTTTCATGTGTGAAGACTATCATACATTGTTATTATTGTGTAACATTTTTTAATTATGGATTAAATGTTATTTTTTTATGAACTAATACTTTAGTAATTCATTGTCAACAATAACAACTGCTTAATATAATTTAGAAGTGATACTTTAGTAATCCATTGTCAGCAGAAGGTGTTAAGGACAATACAAATAAGTGTTAACATGTGTTATACATTTTGCACTTTGATGATCCCTCATCCCAAACCACATTAGTGAGTAGTTTCACATGTTGGGTTCGTGAGTACAGTGTACACCTTGATTTTCCTTTTATTTAAAGTGATACTAAATTCATTATTTTAGTACTTCAATTGTAATGACAGGAAATAGTTTAGAAATTCACTGTCAGTAGTAGTTTCTAACTGAAATACAAGTAACTATTATTTGCACAATCATGAAACCTCTTACCAAACTTGAGTAAGTGTTGATTATAATCTTTTTAAGTATTGAAGAAATTAGCTTCATTTATGAGCATCTTAATTTAAATGAAAGTCAAAGGACTAAATCATTCCATTCGCCTAAATATGTGCTTACTAAAGAGTTAACAAGTGCAAACCCTATTTATATGAATTGAACAATAATAGTTCACGTTAAGAAAACTTAGCCAGGGAGCATGTGGACATGTTGGTCTCATGAGTACAAGATACAACATAATTTTTGTAGTATTTGAACTACCATTAACTTCATTGTTGTTGTATTCAAAATTAAATGACGCAAATATTTTACTAATTCACTATCAACGGTATTTGCTAATTTTATTGCAAATAAGTGCTAACTCATGTTATGTGTTTTGAACATTCATGAAACCTCTTAGCAAACCTGAGTAAGTGTTGATTATAATATTTTTAAGTATTGATGAAATTACCTTCATTTATGACCATCTTTAATTAATTGAAGAGGAATGATTGAATGAATTCATTCCCCTAACTATGTGCTTACTGAAGAGTTAATAAGTGCAAACCATGGTTATACGATTTGAACATGAGTAGTCCAACTCAAGAAAACTTGGTCAAGGAGTATGTGGACATATTGGGTTCACGAGTACAGGATACAACATAATTATTTTAGTATTTAAACTACCATTAACTTCATTGTTGTTGTATTTGACTTGAAATGATGCAAATATTTTACTAATCTTCTCTCAACACTACTTGTTAAATTTCGTGCAAATAAGTGTTAACCCGTGTTATGTGTTTTGCACATCCATGAAACCTCTTAGCAAACCTGAGTAAGTATTGATTGTAATCTTTTTAAGTATTAGTGAAATTACCTTAATTTATGACCATCTTAAATTAAATGAAGACAAATGATTGAATTAATTCATTCCCCTAACTATGTGCTTACTAAAGAGTTAATAAGTGCAAACCATGGTTATACGATTTGAACATGAGTAGTCCAGCTTAAGTAAACTTGGTCAGGGAGCATGTGGACATATTGGGTTCATGAATACAGGATACAACATAATTATTTTAGTATTTGAACTGCCATTAACTTCATTGTTGTTGTATTTTACTTGAAATGATGCAAATATTTTACTAATCCATTATCAACACTACTTGCTAACTTTAGTGCAAATAAGTGCTAACTTGTATTATGCGTTTTGCACATTCATATAATCATATACTAGATTTAAAATATTTTAAAAAAACTATAGAAGGGGTTTATAGTTAATATGTAGTGGGTTTGTATTTATCTGTTTATCTACATTTTCATAGTTGTATCATAATTTCCTAAATGAAAATAATTCACGACAAATGTTATGCAGATACCTCAATTGCAATAACACGTGATTTTAAAACATAATATGTTACTTGGTTAACAAAGTTCACAAAATGAAGTTTTTGCCTTGCATGTACAACATGGTCAAAAACACATAAAATTGTAACACCAAGTACCACCTGCTACTCAATTGAAAATATAAAATTGTAAATACAAAGTTCATTAAGTTGTAAATTTTCCATCAATTCAATTTTCTTTTCAGTTTTAACTACACGGGGGCTTGTCACCATTTTTTTCCTTGGTATCTTCGTTAAAGAATGAGATTGTTTATTTCGTCGTTCATTAGGTCACAATCTAAAACAACCTCCAAATAACAACAAAATGTTAGAACATATATTTTGGTATTAGTTGTTATCATTGTGAAATACATATAACATGGGTTGGCAGTTATTAAGTCATCAATAAGCACATAATTAGGTTACAATATTTTACACAAACCAACAACTAAAAAATCATCACTACTCAATTATAATTAACATGAATATCTAATATGCAAATCATAGAACATAGGTTTGTAGTTATTAAGTAATTAGAAAACACTTATTTGGGATTGCACTTTACTAAATAAGTCAACCATTGCAAGTCATCCATGTTCAACTATAATTAACATGGATATCTAATGTGCAAATCATAGACTATGGATATGCAGTTATTAACTCATAAGTAAGCATATAATTAACTTTATAGTTTACTGCACAAGCCAACAACTCAAAGGCATTCCTGCGCAACTATAATTAACATGAATATCTAATGAGAAAATCATAAACTATGGGTTGATAGTTATTAAATCATAAGTAGGCACATAATTAGGTTTATAGTTTACTACATAATCCAACAATTGAAAATATCCCTACTCAACTATAATTAACATGAATATCTAATGTGGAAATCATATACCATGGGTGACAATTATGAAGTCATTAGTAAGCACATAATTGGGTTTACAGTTTACTACACAAGCCAACAACTGAAAATCATCTCTGCTCAACTATAATTAACATGGATATCGAATGTGCAAATCATAAACTATGGGTTAGCATTTGTTAAGTCATAAGTAAGCACATTTATGGGTTTAGAGTTTACTCAATAAACCAACAACTAAAAATCATCCCTGCTTAACTACAATGAATATGGATATGTAATGTGCAAATCATAGACCATGGCTTCATAGTTATTAACTCTTAAGTAAGCACATAATACTAACAATGGATTAAATAAAGGAATATGAAAGCTAACAATACAAATCTTTCACTGACTGACTTCTCTAACTTTTGCACTGATGCATTCTGTTTCCGTTTACCAGTCATTTCAAGGAAAAGTAATGAAGTCAAGTATACACAGTTCGTACAACCAAAAACACAATGCAGTCAAAAAAGATGTTTTCTACACTCAATGTGATATAAGAAGAATCCACAAAAAGGGCAAAAAAACAAACAAAATAAGATGATATAAACAAAATCCTAAACAAAATAAGAAGATTGAAACTTAACCCCAACCCCAATTTCAAACAAAAACCCATCTTTTTCTTTGCTTTTTACAAAAAATAAAATCACAACTAATATGCAAAAAAAAAAATTATATCTTGCCACCACACACTTTTCCCCTTTCAAACAAGTGATCCGATTAAATTCCACCACAAAGACGACAACCACCAACTCACGACACTACAAAGACCACGTCACTACAAACACCACAAAAATCCCTCCTTTTCGCACCAATGGATACAGAGGTGGTCGTATCGAAGCTTTCGTGGGATAACTCACACACTTGCAACGACTAAATGATTTTGAAGAAGAAGGGATGTGAAGAAGAATACGGGTTTTAGAACAACACGAGGTTGAAGACGAAGAAATGTGATTGAGGATGACAAAGACTGGTTGAAAAAGATGACGCTCGCGTTTTGCCTTTCTACCTCCTACTTTCTTTCAAAGAAATATTTCTTTCAAACCCCCTTTGTCTACCTTGTCAAATATAAAAATTAAAAATAAAATGCAGTGTCAGAGCCACGTAAGGTTGTGAGAGAAGTTGTCAAAAAGTGGATGTCGATATATAATTTTCCAATACCTAAATATGTGATAAAAAGCAAAAGAGACACAAACACACCAAAAGTTGCATCAATGTGAAAATTGGTAGAAAGTTCCCACCTCGGACCCATTACAAGAAAATTGTCTATTATCAAGGAAAAATAATTTACGAAATTTTTTTCATAGATAACTTTGTTTTATCTACGAAAAAAATTTCATAGATAACATTAATGTTCGTAGGTAAAAAAAATAAAGAAGTTATATACGAAAATTTCATAGATAAACATAACAATTTTTTGGTAGAAATTTTCATACAAAATTACCTAACAAAATTTAACGTAAAAAATAAATATCACATATAAATATATATAAAAAATATTTTAAGAAAACTTATATACAAAAAATATTCATACATAAGAATTCGTTTGTCGATTTAACTTAAGAGCAACCTATCTTATCTATTTTTCTTCTCCAACTACCAAACCCTCTCCATGCCTCCTCATCTTCCGGCGACTTCGTCCAGGCCATGCACCGCTTCCACCAATGATAAAAAATATTCGTTTTGTGGCTCCGGTTACTGGGACAAAACCTCCTCCTTTCAAAAGGTCATGTTCGAAGACGCTAACCACTACGACGTCACGACATTTCTCTTTGCCACCGCCAGAGTCTTTGTTCCCGAGGCCTTCCTCCTCCATTAGCCGTCGTGTATAGCAAGTCCATTCATTCCATTCTTGAGAAATCCTAAACTGTTTTCGCTATTCTCTTTTGTCCTAAGCCTATATTATTCTCTATTCTATATTGAATGAGAGAAATAGGGGTTTTGATTCGGAATGAAAGGGCATGAAAGATCTGGAGAAGGAAGGAGTTGGAGTAAAAGGAGGAAGGCAAAGTGTTCTTCTAGGGTGTCGCTCTCTTGAAGAACTAGAGGATTGTCGTCGTTCTTTTAAAAGTATTGAGCGCGTGCATGCTCTTGTGATGGTTCAAAGCAATATCTAATGGAGGAAGGAGTTCGACATTGACGCACTTTCGGAGGAAGATCTTGGGGAGGAGTTGGTGGCAATCTTGTTTCAATATTTTAACTTCACAACAGATTCAAATGTAAGTATAATATCATTTGCTTCAAGGTTGTTTTGATCAATATTCCTATCTTGCTTTTTATATAGAACTTGATAAAATTTATGTTTATGATGATATATGAATAACACTGTAACTCGTACCAAGGCTGATTAATTTTACTAGCCTTTGAATGTTCATTAGTATTTTAAATATAAAAGATTTTTTTTTGTGGGATTACAGCCCCATTGTTTCTCACATAATAATAGTTCTTCAATATTCATTCTAATCTTTTTAATACACGTAACACTAAAAGATGAGTTGGATATTGATCCCAATGATCAAAGCTCTATTCTTCAGCACATAGACAAAGTGCTATGTGGATATTACCAGTATATTTTTAATGAGTCTTCCTATTTAGTTCCTCATAGTGGTTATTCTTATAATAATTTGTTCTTATTCAATTGTGACAAAAATTGGTTGCTCTGTTTTAGAGTTTGTTTCGGGACCACTAAAATTTGTTGAAACTTTAATTTTCTCAATTACTTTTATGCATGAATCTGTGATCATATGTGTCGCAATTATGTTTTGATAATAGAATATGGTTTAGGTTGGGAGACTTAATGAAAACTCTAGTAAGCAGGTCATCAATAGAAAAAACTGTGAGATATTATATTTTTATATAAGATAAAGGGAAACATTTAACAAAAATTAAAACATTATAGAACTATTCCTAGCAAATTTGAGATACAAAGAATTATATAATACTTACTATCTTTATCAAATTAATTCAGAAGCATATAATTAACATGTTACATAGTTTTCTCTGTGTGGTGTTTTCACTTCCTATATATTTTGTATTTTGTTAATTTTCTGAAAAAAAAATGATAGAGAAAGTATTTTGAAATCCAACTTTTGTAGTAGGTGGGGTTAAAGTCTAAATAGAATAATATCTATAGAGGTTGTTATTCCAGATATTGTTGATTAGCATAAGTCATTTATGTTTAACTATCAAATCTGAACCATTATAACATGTTCCATTCACATTTAATTTGATTGAACCATTCTATACTACTATGGTCTTTAGCAAATATTTTCTACATGAAATTAACTTGTTATTATCATCTTTTGTAATTATCTCGAAGTTATGATCTATATACAGTTCTATATAAGTATTGTATAAATTTGATTGTCGTTATATTTTCCAGGTCAAATTTATCAGTAAAAAAGTGTAAGAATGTTTTAAAGTATAGCCATTTGCATTTAGTTCCAAACTTTGATGAGTGATAAATGATAATAAAACTTACCATGTCTGATGCTAGGATTAGCAGCTAGGGACAAGGTTGTTGTTGGTGAACTAAGCAACTTGATGAGTGATGAACATTCAACCGTAAAGGGCTTCTCCCTTGGAGAGATTTCAAGAAGGGAACCTTACTTACCATTATCAATATTGTTTCTGTCTAAGAATTGTTCTCTTTATATTTCCCACGATTATAACTAACCTCAAAGCATTTTGGTCATACTATGTTAATCATTTGAGCTTTCAAAAGCTTGGCCAAGTGATGGAACGTGTTCTTCATGTAATGGATGGTGAAGAAGGTTTTATCAATAACTTTCTTTTGTAAATTTTGAATGTATATACTCGTTTTATTTGAGTTTAATGTTATGTTCTTTTATTTTTGTTTTTTAATTATGTTACATGATTGATGTTTATACTTTTATTAGGTGAGAGAGTTAGTTGTTATTGTTTATACTTTTATTAGTTTTTTTTTTCAAACTGTGGATATTCAATTATAGTGCAAATAAAAAATGGCCAATGGGTTCCCAAGAGTTAGCTGTAAATTGGTTTATTGTTTTAAATTATGGATATTTAATTATAGTGTAAACAAAAAAGTGCCAACAGGGTTCGATCATAGGACCTATAGAATGATACACAAATGCTCTATATAATAATAGGTAAGCACCACAGTTTGTTAATTATTGTATTGATTTCTATATAATATTTCACGAATTCTAAAATCATTTTTTATTTTTTTATATTTAAGTTACGTACGCAAATTTTCGTATGTAATTTATCTACGAAAATCTTCGTAGGTAAGTTATCTACGAAATCTTTCGTAGATAACTCTAGTTGTAAATTATCCACAACTATTTTCGTAGATAATCATATTCATAGGTTATTCGTAGATAATTATCTACATCTTCCTTTCGTAGATAATATCCGTAGGTACTTTATTGACGAAGCATAATTTCGTATATTAAGTTACCTACCAACTCAATACCTACGAAATTTTCTTCATAGGTAATTCGTAGATAACAATGCATTGCCTACGAAAAGAGAACATTACCTATGAAAAATTGGCGTAGATAATAAGCTGATTTCTTGTAGTGGCCTCACTAAAGGAGATTCTGCACACACAATGAGTCTTCTACAAAAGAAAAGGTTTTGTTTGCATGACTCTTTCTTCCACAAAAGAGATCCAAATGTAATGCCAGGGAAACCTACGTATGGTTGCCCACGAAACGGGTCAAAGTGCGACAATCCACTTAAAGGGTACCAGTGTCCTAGAACGTTAAAAGGGAGAGCTAATATCTCAAGCATGGACCTGGAATGAAAACTAACAAAAACAAAAACCCAGACACCTAGGGGTGTTCTACAAAACCACAAATCCCAAAACCCTCTGGTAGCACTGAAATGCCTTAACTCAAAGTCGACCTTGTACAAAATTTGGCGTACTTAGCTAAACTTAGTAGGGTCAACCCTGGCCAAAATATGGCCCAATCCGCCTAGACCAAATTTGGCTATATTCGGCCATGTCGACCCCAACCCAAATTTGATCGCATTGGGCTAAGTCGACCGCGACCAAAATTTGGTCGTATTCAGCCTAGTCACCTTCGGCTGAAATTCGGTCAAATTTAGTCGAGTCGACCTTGACAGAAATTTGGTAGTATATGGGCTTAGTTGGTCCCAGGCGAAATTTAACCCTTTCAACCGAGCCGATCGCGGTCAAAATTTGGCAGTATTTAGCCAACCCGGCACTGGTCGAAATTTAGTTGAATTCAGTCGAGTCATCCCAATCAAAATTTGGTCAAGTCAACCCTAGCTCAAATTTGGTCATATTCTGCTGAGTCACCCCAAACAAAATTTTGTCATATTTGACCAAGTTGGCTACGACCAAAATTTGGTTGTATTTAGTCGTGTTAGCCTCGATCGAAATTTAGTCGAGTTGTCCCTGGCCAAAATTTGGCCAAGTCGACACTAGCCTAAAAATAGCAATTATCGGCCATATTTGGTAGTGGCGGTTCTGGCCAAAATTTGGTCGTATTAGGCTAAGTCAATCCCGGTTGAACTTTGGCCAAATCCAATCAAGTCGATCCCAATCGAAATTTTACCGAGTCAACCCTAGCCTAAATTTGGTTGTATTTGGTCATGTCGTCCCTGGCCAAAATTCGGTCATATGCAGCCAAATTTTATCGTGTAAGGCTTGACCAAAATTTGAAAATATTCGACTGAGTTTGCCACGACCGAAATTCGTTCGATTTGATGGAGATGACCCTAGCCAAAATTCGGCCGAATGCAACCAAGTCCTCCTCGACCAAAATTCGGGTGAGTCGACAACAACCAAAAGTCACCTGAGTCGGTCCCATGTTCAAATTCGGTTGAGTTGACCACGTCCATAATTCTGCCAAATTCGATCGTGTCGGGCCTTCAGACATATGTTTGAGAAAATTCAATTTAAATTTCTTTTATAAAAAATGGATTCAGATCCAAATATTTGGATCTGGATTTTTAAAAAGTCCAAACTAGTTCTGATGAAAAAATGGATTTGGATTGAAAATCTAATCTTATTGTTTAGATCTGAAATGGATATGGATTGAATCATTAAAAATCCAATCCATGATCACCCCTAGCTGCTAAGAAAAAATATCATACGCAAACACACGCATCCAGCAAAAACACACAATGGTATAACTTCCCCTACCTGGTTAGCGGCCTTCAACCTACGTGTTTCTCGAAGCCTCAACCTCCAATGTTATTTTCTCTCCCTTTTCCATCCGTTTTTTTCTCTCCTCCCTTCTAAGCACATAAAAAAAACCCTAAACCAAAGGTATCTACTAAACATTAAGAGAGAATCTAAGAATAATAAAAAAAACCATATTTTTGCTGTTTTTTTTTCTTCTAAAATTTGTGGCAGTGACGAGAATAAAAACAACATCACAACAACTATAGTTGCTTTCAAGAAGAAAAATAGGGAGAGCAAGTTACCCAATTAACTAAAAATAGGAGAGGGAGGAAAAAAATTAACAAAGGCCACCCAATCTAGGTCCATTAGGGTTCTAACCCATATTCTCTCTCATACCAACACATACCACAAACCATTAAACCACATGCTTTCTCATGATAATATGCACACCACATATTTAGAAACACATATCTTCCACATAATATAATTAAATAAAATAATTAAAATAAATAAAATAATAACTAAGATCACTCAAATAATTATTTCATGTGTCTCGCAATTTAGGACCCCGTGACCACTATACCAACAAGAGTTCTTATTAAAACATCAATCACTTTATAATTTTTCTGATAACGTTGTCGTTGACACAATCAAATTAATACTTCTTATCTACAAGAACTTCAGTATTGTTAAGAAAGTAGTCAACAAAAATAGAAAGGGTAAAGTGAACCCTAAGTCGTTTCTCAACGAACACGAAATTGATCTCTAACAAATTAGTTCTTATAAAAACTATATAAAAGAGTTAGTTAAATGAAATAATAAAAATATGAGAGGATTAAGATAAACAAAATAATAAATGAAAGAAAGAAAGAAATATAATTGAAAAGATAAAAAGAGATAAAAACAATAATAAAGAAAACAAGTTGATTTCACTACTTTTTCAAAATAGGATTCATCATTGGTTTTCTAAAGATTATTGTTATTGATTTCTTGTCTAAGATTTCAAATTAATCAATGTAACTTCTCAATTAATTTGTTGGCGTCCTCACTTTTAACCAAAGTAATTTCTCAATCAAAAGTAAGAACTTTATAGATTAATCATAGTAAATTTAACCAAAGTAACTTCTCAATGAAATATTACCATGCCTAATCATGTCTATTCTTTTATCTCTTGTATCTAGTAAAAAACTAATTAACCAAAGTAACTTCTTGATTAATTATAATCAGAGTTTTCACCTTTAATCAAAGTAATTTCTCAATTATTAGCAAAAACTCATTCAATCATATGAAAGTTTCTAAAATTAACCAAAGTAACTTCTAAATTAAAATGCAAAAACTCTTGAACTCGATTGTTATGTTATGTAGATTTAACACTGTGCTAACTTGCTAGAATGTAAAAATCATTACTTTTACTAGATTAAAAGTCAAAAGACATAGATGAAAATAAATCAAAAGAACAAACCAAATTATTCTGACTTCAGAATCCAATTAAGAAATTATAGTGGGACAGTGAGAACAAGAATCAACCATGTTTGACTTAATTTCTGAATTTCGGTTTTAAACCAAACACTTTGACAATAGTTTACGTTGATGCTTGCTTTAACGTGTGAATTTTAGATTTCTAAGTTGTTTTACTTTAATTTCATGATTCTTGGCTTTCTTCCATGATTACAAATGTGCTCCAAGAGTTAAATTTCAATTTTAATTCTTAATTATCAATTGACAGTTTTATTAGTTAATTTTGTTATTTTGGTTTCTTGGCTAGGTTAGAATTAGGATCTTTAATTGTGCCTTTTATTTTGTTAAATTCTTCGATCCATTAATCAATTAGGATCATCATACACTTGCTTGCATGTATAGTTTACCATTCCACTTAGTTTTATATAAAAATTTGATCATTCACATTGGTGTTAAAAAACGTTGTTGCATTTTCTTGGGTTTTCGCTTGTGATTTCAAGTTCCTTTTACTATTTCAAATGTATTTTTAGGGTAGTGTTAGCATTTAGAATACGTTCATAACTTTTGTATGCTTATTCATCATGTGCAGTTGACCTTGACATTCCATCAAACACTTTGTGTGGATTATGTTTTGTCAGACATTTTAACAAACACTTTCTGTTTTCACATTTATACATTGTTTTACGTCATTCAAAATTTTAGAATAAATTTCATACCATTCAAACATGCATAGTAAATGTTCATACATTGCTTCCAATCCTTCACATTCATTTTAGTATGTTAAACCACGAAATTTCACACTTTCATTAATCAGTTCTGCATATAAGCTTATGTTTAACATTCATTCATCATATAGTTGTATCTTAGTGTAGTTTTAAAGTAGTTTTAAGTTTTAATTCATATTTCCCCATCAAAAATAAGTTTGCACAAGTTTATTCATCCATGATATTGCATCTTTTGGATTGACACCTTATTTTTTCCTTTACATTAGAGAGAAAACTAATTTTTTGCATGAACTAATATGGATAAATGTGTTCATCAACCACACCACATCACCATTGTCTGTACTTTCCCCACTGTTATTTTTGCACTACTACTACGAAGAAAGAAACAGCAAAAAAAAAATGTTCTAGAAAGTTTCTTTCCATATCGTATTTTGTTACGGGATTAACAAATGTACTAAATCACACAAGTAATAAAGTAGAAAGTCCAAGTATCGTTTCCCAAGAGACTTGTGCATCGGTTAACAACTCTTGTAATCATAATTCAATTAGACAACAAACTTCACAAAAACAAAAACAAAACTTTTTTTGTATTTTTATCAAACATATATTGTGCAAGAATATATGATAAAGGCTTCATTGAGATTGGATTTCATGATTCAATTCAAAGCAAGAACACCAAATAATATACTTCTAATTCCTTATATAACATTCACACATTTTGTAACAAGTCACAATGTCTTACTAACAAGTGTAAACTTTAATAATAAAATGTCTAACAATTTTTATTATAAGTTCACATTAATGATCAAGATTCTAATGTTATGAATGACTAAATGTTCCACATCTATGTCTAGCATATGAAATCTATTAGTTGTTCTATACTAATCAAGTTTCTCAAACTATATTTCAATCACCATGTACTCCCACATATGGAATCAATCTAGAATATGTAGTTAAAACAAGAATAAGACACAAGAGTGATGAAAAAGAATTATATTAAATAGTAAAATTCACACAAAGAGTTAAGAATACATTACATGCAACCCCTGTGAATAACGGGGCTAGCTACTCCTGAACATTCTAAATACTAGAATAACAATAAAGATGAATGCTCTTACCCTTCAGAATGCGCATCTACCTTCTCTCCTTTAAGGTCAAGTGTCCTACTCCCTAAAAGAATTATTTTTCCCTCTCTCTCTAAAAGGGGAGGTTCCCATTCTTAAAAGGATTGTTTATTCTAACATCTATCAAGCCCCTTATTTATAAATTTTTTGAAACTTAGAGCTAGTTGGGCGACTTCACTCGCTAGGCAAGTTATACACAATTCGTTGGACGAGAGGACCTTTGCTAGACGAGAGGACCTTCGCCGGGCAAATGGCTCGAATTGGACCGAGCCTACAACTTAATACTTGATCTTGTATTGGAATAACCAACTTTATCAATATCTAATTCAGTTAATATTTTTTTCTTAATTTCCTTGATATTTCCACTTATCTACAAAATATTAAATATGTAAACCAAATACTTTTATCTTTTCCAATTTTATTAAATAAAATATAAAATATCTAAAAGGATAACAATAAAATAATAAAATAATAAAACATGATAATATCAATTATCATATTTCATGTGTTTCTAAAAGGTCTTCCCATAATACATTTCATATATTGGATATTTTGGAAAACTCATTTCGAAAAATATCGAGTTTTGGGAAATTTTTCGGAAATCCCATTCCGAAAAAATTATTTTGGAACACATTTCATACGTTTTAAAAATTATTTTCGGAAAATTTTGCTCTGAAATTTCAGAAAACTTATTAAAGAAAGCTTCTGGAATATGTAATCCAGCAACTACTTTTATGGAAGGTAAAATAGTCGTTTCGAAAGTTTGAGGGGTGCACGAAGAAATCATGGTGGTGTAGGAAGCAAAAGCCTTGAGCTTGATAACAGCTTTGTATGCCTCGAGAACATAAGAACGGATAGGATGGAAAACGTAAGACATAAGAAGATGGTTCAAAATTAAGAATGTGGAACAATAATGATGAGGTACTCCATATTTATTTCTCTTAAGAACTTAAATTGTGTTATCTTTGTAAACTAAAGTATATTTGAATATAAATTAGTTTTGAAGAATATTTTTCTTATACGGTAATTATTGATAATTAATTCTGAAGTGTTTGTTGGAATTATTCTTTTTATTTTTTCTACAATAATTTTAGCTAGCTTTTTGGTATGATAATAATGAAATAATTAACATCACTTAATACAAAATTACTTTGTGTGACAATGTAATCTGCCAGTTGTGTTAATTAAAATGGATGTAATTATAATAAGAATAAAAGAAAAGGGTAGTAATTTGCATATAGAATTTCTAGTCCCAAATTTTATTTTATTTTTACAAAACGGAGGTTATTCAATACAAGCATAAAACAGTGTTGCTATTGTTTAACGACAGAGCCAATTAAGAATAGTTTAGCAGATAACAATTATCATACAAACGGTTCCTCAGAAGAACCTGGCCTAGGAGCTTAGCAGTTTCAGATACTAGATTTGCCTCCTTTTGAGTACACAATAGAATTCCAATATGGGTTCCGAGGAAGAAATGTGTCCTGCAAAACAGTAGAAATTGTTAAAAGACCGAAACGTGAACATAAACTACATTCATGTTCAAAATTCGAATTTCGAACACAATTAACTTTTACATTCTTTTTCTTATATATTATTTATCTTGTTTATTAACTTTCAACTCACTCATATTTCTAACCTCAAAGCATATTCACGACACAATAGGTACAATGGTGAGCTAACACCCAAGATATAAAATACCTTTATCACACATTAATTCAGAAAACTCAATATCAAGTTTTTAATTCAGAATAACTAATGACAAATACACATTAGACCTGACTCAGCATCTAAAACAATAAAAATATTCAATTATATTTTTTATGATAATAGGATAATTCGTTATCAAAATCCCTTTTTTTGGAAGATCCATAATAAGTTTACCAAAGCACAAAGAAGATGGACATGTGCTAAGTGCAAAAGGGTTTTGTTACCAGAATGGAAAACTGGATCTGCCACATTTTAAGAACTGTATTATGAGTCAACGGTGCTCTTGCAAACACAAAGGTAAAACTCACAATTTTCGAAAATAGGTATGATAAGAAATATAATTATATTTTTCAAGCTCATTACCTGCTATATTTTAGATATTACCTGAAAGTAATCACTGAAAACAAGATTGATTCATCGAAGGAATGATAATAAAAATTGTTGTCAAAATTTTACCCGACAACTTCATCGGAATACATAGAAACGTCCATCACACAAATATTGCAAAGAATGAGAACAAACAAAACTAAAGGAGTAAGAAGGAAAAAGAATCAAAATATAAAAGTGTAATGTAGTTCAATTCTACGAAAAGACCTTAACAGAAATTACAACTTAATCGTTACTCACATAACATAGAGAATGTTTGCTCACTTACAACAACTCACAAAATAACAACCAACATCATGCTTTGTACCAAGTTCCTATGTATACAATACAGTAATAAATAACTCTCCATGAATCACATTGTGTATCACTCAATAGAAGTTCTCCGCTCATTTTACAAAATGAACTTAACAGATATTACAATTCAATTGTTACTCTCTGAGTACAGTAGACACAATTGGGTAATCAAAACAACCCTAAACCTTCATCAGTCGATAGACCTGAGACAAGACGACTTTCATCAGTCGATGCCAAGATAGTCTTCACCAAACGCAACCTTCAGATGAGTTTCTATTCCTAGGTGAAGATGGCTTTTGCAAGACATCCCACCAAGAACAAATACATGTACTACAAGACAACCTAAGACGATCATATTTTACTAAACCAATGTTCAGCAAAAATACTGTGTCACATGACTCACTACAAAAGCTGTAGAATCAGACATTAGACTCGACTATACTTAATAGTTAAGCCAAGTGAGTTACATATCCTAGTACTTTAGGTTATAAGGGTTATCAAGCTTCTATTTCAGACTAAGTATAGTAGTATTAACCTTAAATTCTCGGATAGAGTAACCGATACGCGGATCAGGCCTGCATATCTTTGTCTAGAACGTATTTGACACGGATACGTTTAAAATACATATAAACAACGATAAGAAAAAGTACTTCAAAAAAGTGCTGCGAAGCTCAGACTATTGCTTATAGGTGTAAAGTTAATAATCCTGTTTTGTATTGTCCTTTGGGTAAGACTTTGTCATAGTCTTACCCAAACAAAGATTGTATAAGACAACACAATACAAACAAAGATTTCCATCAAATTTATGGACATGCGTTTAATCCGTGGCAAGCTATACTTTGTCTTGCAGTTCTGTAATTACCAGCTAACCAACTTTCAGGCGTTATAAATTATCCATAGGTGTAGCTTCTGATATGAATACTTCAAAACAACCAAATTCAGTAGTACTGTAGGTCTTTATATTGGATCTAAACTTGAGTTTATGATGCTTAACTCCCAAATTGTGCCCCAAAATCATAGTCACGGACCATTTTAAAACTTTGTTACAAAGCAAAGTGCTTGGAGGCCAAGTAGACAAGAATTGCCTATGCAGAACAAGATCACATACTAAAGTGAAGGGCTAGCAAATGTAAAGAAAACTCCTCAATTTATAAACTAACATATCCCCGTATCAAAGACTCCTCAATTTGTAGATGCAAAGAAGAAGGTACTAGTACGCAACCTACCTTCCCCTTTCTTAAGCAAAGAGACTGATTCTGAATTCAAACCCATGACCAACCCATCAACAAGCCACAACCTTACCTTGTGTCAAAGCTTACCCTGGTTATCAATTTTTGTTGATACATGTGGTTTCACACTTTGTCCTTTAACCAAGGGCTGATTTTTTATTTCCGACTTGGGAATGAAATGTAATTGGAGGTATCACATTACTCCAAAATGAACTAATCCAATAGGAGGAGTATTTGAATGCGAAACAAGATCATCCAGATACCTCTTAGTTTTACCAAAAGGGCTCACTAAAGATTGAGATTCAATCTACAGATAAACCCTTAAAACGCTTTCATGCCATATCAATGAACTTATGAAAACAAGCATACAGAGGAAACAAAAAGAAAGAAGAAGCAAAAGGGTATAATATAATCTAACCGTAAAGTTAGGTCCTTACAGAGACATAGGAACAGGTGGGGATGACGGTGAAGGAGTGCGATTGGGCATGGTGAAAGGCAGCGACGCATAGGTGGGAGGCCAAGCCAAGACCTCTCTTGGAAGGGGGCACAAAGGTGTGAACCAAATCCATGACCTTCCCCTTCTCTCTCAACACGTACTCCAAAAACGCCTGCTTGTCCTCTGTCTCGAACCTCTGCAAAGCTTCGTTCCATACGATGTTGTTACTCTTCCCGCCATCACCCTCAACCTCTGCATTGCTCCTCGTCGCCATTTCCACGCTCACTCAGTTGAGTTATATTCCTATATGGGTTATGTAAGAAATTGTGATTATATATATATATATATATATATATATATATATATATATATATATATATATATTTTTACTTCAAAATTTTAAAATAATAATATTATGAGTCTTTATTTTTATATTTTTATAGTGTTTAATTTTATCTATTGTATCTAATTTGAAATTTTTGATTCATACTTATTATTCTTAATAATCTCTCCCTTCCCTCACTATAATATATGTTATACATTGGAAAATTGGGTTTAAATGTGTTTTTCTCGTTATAACATTTCAATTTTATTCTTTTGTGAGATTTTAGTTTTCTTCTAATAATTTTTAATTTTTAATTAAGCTTAAGTTCTTACTAAATTTAAGTATTTTTAATTATAATTTTTTAGTATATTGATTACATAAAAGTGTTATAATTTTTAATTGAATTCCAATTAATTTAATTTTTTAATTATTTGGACATTTTGTTTTATTATCTAAAGATATGATTGGTATTATCTTGTTTTTTTAATTGAATTCTAATTAATTTAATTTTTTAATTATTTGGACATTTTTTATTATCTAAAGATATGATTGGTATTATCTTGTTTACGTCAAGGTGTTAAAGATAATATGAGGTTAAAAATTAATATAAAAAAATATTATAATGAAATGATAAATGACTTATGTATATATCTGATTTGATTCAAAAATACATTAAATGATGTGACCCAATAAAGTTCATTCAGTTTTATTGACTTAAAATGTTTGAAAGATATTATGAGATATATTTGTTGGTGTAAATATTCATATGTTAACCATATATGAGACTAAATCTTAGTAATTTAATTACATCATGATATTTCTTAATACCATATATTTACAGAAAATTTGGTATATAAAGTAAGGTATCACATTATTGTTATTATTCCGCTAATTATCATATATTCGATAAGTTATTATATTTGTTGATATTATTTGACATTCTCTTGATATTATTTGTTTTTACAACAAACATCAAAGTGCCCAGAAACCCTATAAATACATAGAGTATTTCTTACGGACTTAAGTGTCAAAGAGTCTTTTGCATGTGGATCTTCTCCTCTTCAATAACGAGGTATTTGACTCCAGTCATTAGGGGCATACGCTAGGATGCTTTAATCCATTTAGAACTTGTCATATGTCCGAAGGTCCACACTCAAGATCCTGGTAAGAAGAACCTTTATACATTTACTGAAAATGTTTTAGTGACAAGGTTTTATTAGCTCACGATATAGTGACGGTCTTCAAGAAATATTTTAAATGTAAAAATTTTATTGATAAGTGTGTATAAATTTGAGAATGTTAAATATACTAAAATTAAAAATAATATTTTTATTTATATAAAAGAAATCTAGTGACAACAAAGATTTGTCAACACCATGATGGTTTCCATATCATCACTTGCGACAATTTAGAGATAGTTTATGATGTAGTCTTGACGTCTACCAAGGATGGAGACACATGCTTAAGAAGATTGTAACACCCCTTTTAGATGCCACGAGTAATTTATAATTTGCCAAAAATAGAAAACTTCACAACATTTTATTTTAAAACACACTTGACAAAATTTTCATCCGAATAAAACTTTATTATCTAAAATAAAACATTATTAAATAAATCAAACCGATTTAAGTTGTCAAAACAAAACTTAATACAAATTATTTAAAAATCAAACATCTAAAATAGTCAAACTATTACATCTTATTCAAATGAAAACATTCCCAAATGCTTCTCATTAAAAACTTCCCAAAAGTTTTCCAATGAGCTCCTCACAATTATGCATCTCTCCACTAGCATCTACATCAACATTTGCTCTCGTATAATACAAATGTTATACGATCATCACACAAACACAAACAACACATAAAAACAAGGGTGAACTAACCAGAAAAAATATCATACCACATTATATTGCCAACTTCCAACTCACCTTACATTATCACAATATATACCAAACCTTAACTAAGATAACAACCCATCACATGTTTCCAAAACCACAACATGTAATCATCAACATATTACCACCAAGTAATGTCAAATGGTATGGCATTTTCTTATAACCAATCATTCTACCTTTCTTGCACAACAACAACAAGACTCGGGAAAAATTAAATAATTAAATAAATAATTATTTAATATAAATGTAAGGAGTCATGACAAGTAATAATACTAGCTCAAGTGGTTGAGGGTACTTGGTTATGTTGAGAGGATTTGAGTTTAAGTCTTGCGTATGCCATTAACATTAGTGTGTTAACTTAATTAGTTAATTGTTTTGCAATTATGCATGAATGTTTTTTGCTCTGGGGAGTGAATAGGAACCTAGTCGTCACGGAATTCAGAGGGTGGCTAGAGGAGATGATTCAATCCTCTAGCAAAGGAGACTTTCAAATGCAATAGGGTGGAGTACTCTCAACACTATGCTTCTATTGCAAAATTCAAGAGTGATTACAATAGCCTAAAATTTAGGCTTTTATAAGAAAGCAAATACACATAATCACTCTTAGCCCTTGGATCTTTTTAAGCATGCCCCTTGTTATTGGGCCTCTTGGTGGGCTTTGGGATTGAGATGCATATGGGCCATGAATTGGACCTTGAGCATGATTTAGGCCTATGCGTTGGCTCAAGCTATAAGCCTTGTTGGGATCACATCATTCCCTCCCACTTGAAGAGGATCTGACCTCATATCAAGAGGGTTGCTTAAGGCTCACAGTAACTAAAGTTGGGTTCCACCAGGATCAAAAACATATTTGCAACAACCATCAAACATAATTTCAGTAAAATCATAAAGACCATGTAGTAGATATTGACAAAAAATGTGTGAAGATGAGCTTTTAAGTTTGGAAAAATGTGAGATTCGGCCCACTTAATTGAAACCTAAAAGGTAAGTCTAAGTCAAAGTTTGGTTTTGAAAAATCTTTTGAGGAGTTTGAAATAATGAATGAAGGTGGAAAAACATTTTTACAGAGAACCAAGACAAAAGAATTAATGGAAGATAAGGTAGAGTGTAGAGATGGAATCAGTCCCTTTGGAATCTTGATCTTGAGGTTTATGCAAGGATGTTGTATCTTTACTGCCCTAGAAAATAGTTCCTTTGCTTCTTTCCTCTTAATATCTTCCTCTTTTCTTTTTAATTCTTCCTCTTGTCCTACTCTCTCTTTTTCTTCATACTCTTTTCTTTCTTTTTCCCCCTTCTCTTTTCTCAACATCTCATATACCTTTCGTTCTTCTTTGTCTCTCATTTCTTTTTCAACTTTTTTTCTTTCCTCTTGCTCTCTTTGTTTTTGGAATGCTCTTTCTCTTTTTTCTGACAAGAGTATGTCACGTCGCTTTTTATACTTAGCTACACGACGAAAGAACTGTGGCTCATTGTCAATGAAATCCAGACCTCTCTCCACAAGTTTTCTCAACTCACGTTTGAGTGCTTGAGTTCTCTTAAAATTAGTTGGAACAAATTGTCGCCTCATGCAAGCCCTCAAATCCTTCCAATTTCGAATGGCATATTTTCTACCAATGTGAACCAGATTCTGTCTTGAATGCCACCACTCATATGCATGTGTTATAAACCTAGAAGTGCACAAATCAATTATACAATATGTACTACTCCTAATATTGAATGCAAGCAATTTTTAAATCCTTTTCTCCCAAGCTAAGTATGACATTGGATCTACTTTGCTACCAAAGTGGGGAATGTCATGCATAGCCCTATGATGCAAGTAATGCTCACTATATTTAGAATGCAAACTATTTCGATCCCAAAAATTATCATGCAAAGTAGAATAGGGATACATAGTCATCTTGGAAACAATTTTGAAAAACAAGTTGCTCAAAAAAGTTGAGGGATATTTCTAAAGAAAGTATTGCTCATGGTGATTAAAAGAATATAGAAACTTGAACAAAGTGTGGAAGATGAAATCAATCATAAGTGGACCTCTAGGTTAGGCGAGGTAAGTCTTTAAGACTTCTTAAGTACCAAGGTCAATCCTTGCCAAGATACACTTTCAAAAGGTTTTAAAGAGCACACAATTGTCTAAGTGCTAAGTAAATAGAATCACTTGAGGCACGAAGCACAAAACACACAAACAAGACTCAAAAAGGAAAAACTAGCACACTAAATGCAGACCCCTAAATGGAAAAAATATGAGAGACTTTGGTCTCACAACTTAAGCCTCTAAAACGTATTGCAAGAAAACATGAATATAAGTTATGTGGCCTAAAGTAAGGTGAGAAAGCTCTTAGAACTTTCAACACACTTACTACTAAAACGCTCACTATATAGTATCAAAAGGTTCTACTTAGGAGATGGGATTGAACACCTTGTGGTTCCCCACGACACCTAAGTAGGCCAAGCTCACAAGTTTAGAATGCAATAAAGTTGGTGCACTAAGAATGACAAAGAAGAAGCAATCCCGAGAACACCAAAAATTTAGTGAACTTTGGGAGGAAAATTAGGTAACTTAGGATGCTCCAAAAATGCCAAAATAAGTGACCAAATTGAAGAGAAAGAGCTAAGCTAGATGGAAACAACAATTACAAGCCACAATAGGCAACCAAATGTCTTCAAATTGATGTTTTGAAAGAGTCCCGAGACCAAAAGGCTTGAACCACAAATGTTAGACAACAATGTAGCCAAATCTCGCGAGCAAAAGTGGGGAAAGCAAGCCTTAGTTGATGGCCTTTATGCACACACCAATGGGGATAACTTTGGGGCACTTTGTGCACTGTAATTGAAGTACCAAATGGCCAAGAACAGCAACAAAAATTGGTCGAATAATCATTACACATGATCCAACAATCAACATTGATCAATTAGGATTGTCATGGAGTATTGCTTTAAATCTAAAGGTTGTATTTTGGTATGCGTATTGTGTTGCAATTGGTGCATTCTCTTCCATTCTAACAGAAAATATTTGAAATTTAAAAAAATCAGGTTGAAAACATTTCACAAGTTTTCTTAAATTACCATAGTAGTTCTCATGAATATGTACAATTTCATAATAGGTCATTTGGATAATATTATGGTTGGAATACTAAATGTAATCATTTTTCCTATGTAGGATAGCATGGCTTTGTCATATGTTTTTGAACTTTTTTTGGCTAAGGATTTTGTCAAAGGTATAGTTAAATTGAAATACCCTAAGAACCAACTCCATAGTTTTAGGAGTGAAAGGAATGAATGGGGGTAGAATAGTCATCTGCAACAGGACTTTGAAAATGATTAAATTATGGATTGAAGGATGATCATATAGTTCATGTTAAATACATAAAGGGAAAGTTGTTTTATTTTAGGTTGTTAGATTAATCAGGGACTGAGATAAGCTACCCTGATAGTAACTCTTGGTTAAACGTTATTGAAACCACATTAAATTGTGGGTGAGATCCTGATTAATTTTACTTCTCAACTGAGAAGCTTTTGTTTTCTTATGAAATGCTCATCATTGGTATCTTCTTTTCCAATCTCCCAAAGCCTTTGTTTTTTGTAATTTTTTTTTTACATTTTGTATAAGCTAACTATATATAATATTATCAGTATGTGATGGCAGAGTTTGCATCAAAGGCACTGAGTAGGAGTCACAAAAATTACTATTTGGTGAATTTTGATGGATTCATCTAGTGTAGTGTAAGATGTGCTCATAGAAGATCAATAGAATGCTATATTACCTATAGTTGGAAAGTTTTCTACATTGATAAAGGATTCAAGTGCGGTATACCATCCAAATCTATGTTAATGGCAATTTTACCAACCCCATTAATGTGATAAAGCTAAATTGAAATTACTTGAGTTATAAAACAAGACATGATATTTAAATGGATGTATTCTTTGTGATGTAGTAGTATCTAGTCATTTATAGATAGAATCTATTGGATACAATCATGCGTTGTGATGTAGTAGTTACTTATGTTGATGTTTATTATGAATATGTTTCATATATATATATA
>Ga0214545_1003471_pt1 | contig 30010 bp, 17 predicted proteins | sample CNSS4metaG_FD_160064 | JGI IMG/M metagenome (GOLD analysis project Ga0214545, IMG submission 160064) | Root nodule microbial communities from cowpea collected in UCLA plant growth center, Los Angeles, California, USA - CNSS4 | ecosystem: Host-associated > Plants > Roots > Nodule | place: USA...
AGGAGTTCAAATACGCTGGAGATGTTAGACTTTGGTGGAAGGGCTCGAAGGAAACGTTGTTGAACAACCTAAGATTGTTGAGTGACGATAAGGAGGCATTGGCGTTGGCTAAGTATGCGGAGGATAGAAATGAAGAAGTAGATATATATGTCCAGCACATTCCTTGTCAGCCTGAGGTGGTTCATTTTATTACTGGTCCTGGAATGGATGAAGAAGTTGGTCAGGAAGAAGTTGGGGTTGAGGCACAGAGGTGTGAGACCGAAATAGGAGTTGATGGTGGTCCGATTGGTGAGACGGACATAGGAGTTGAGGGTGATGAAGAGGTTCAAGTAGAACAAGAGGTTGAGGTTGAAGAAGGGGTTGAGGCACAGAGGTGTGAGACAGAAATAGGAGTTGATGGTGGTCCGGTTGGTGAGACAAACATAGGAGTTGAGGGTGATCAAGAGGTTCATGTACAACAAGAGGAGGTTAAGGTAAAACAAGGGGTTGAGGCAGAAGATGGTGAGCTAGAACAGAGGGTTAATTGGCATACCTAGAAGCTCATGGTGTAAGCATGCATTCAGCATATATCCTAGATGTGATGTTTTAATGAATAACCTGTCTGAGTCATTCAATAGTACTATCTTATTAGCTAGGGATAAACCAATTATTAGTATGATGGAATGGATTAGGTCATACACAATGAGTAGATTTGTAACACTAAGAGAAAAATTAAATGCATATCCTGGTAATGTTATGCCTAAGCCATAGAAAAGGCTTGATAGGGAAGTGGAGAAAAGTGGCAATTGGCTTCCAGTGTGGGCAGGGGGTGCAAAGTTTGAAGTCACACAAGGGTTCACCATGGAGAAGTTTGTGGTAGATCTGAGTAACCATACTTGCACGTGTTACTTTTAGGATTTGATAGGCATACCTTGTAGACATGCTGTAGCAGCAATTAATTATAAGGTGGAAAACCCTGAAGCTTATGTCCATCCATATTACAAAAGAGCTGCATATGAGGCATGCTATAGCCCAGAAATAACCCCAATCAATGGACAACAATTATGGCCTAAAAGCACTCAACCTGAACTACTCCCACCAATTTATAAAACACCACCTGGGAGACCCAAAAAACTGAGAAGAAGGGAAGCTGATGAACATGTCAGTCATTCCAAGCTATCAAAGAAAAATCTTATCATGAAGTGCAACATGTGTAAGCAGATGAGACACAACATTAGGAGCTGTAGAAGGGGAATCAGGCACAGAAAGGTAAGAACACAAACTGGACCTATCATTCAATTTTTTTTTTCATTCAAACGAACAAAATCTGGAGCTGTAAAACATACTCAATTCACAGGCACAATCACAAGGAACTCCAAGTGTTAGTGCACCTAGTAGCGCTGCAGGACCATCTACCCAAAGCTGCAGTAGTAGAAGAAGATCTAGACTGAGAGTTGCTGCAAACGTGAACCAGGGAGAAAGACCACCAACAACCCAAACCAGAAGCATGGCTGCACAAGTGATAGGGTCTCAAGCAAGTACTGCAACCTCTGCTTAACCCACGTGAAATACAAGGAGGAATCAAACTGTTTTGGTTGCTTTTAATGGTGGACCACTTTTTGTAGCAGTGGGCAATATCATAGTGGACAACTTTTTGGATTAAAGCAAAATTGTATTCAGATGTATGGACCACATGTCTGGTGTCCAATACTTTATTGAATGTAGTTAAACTTATTTTATTCAGATTGTGGACCACATGTCTGGTGTCCATTAAAACTTGTGTATGAATTACTTCTGTTTTGTGAATGAAGTAAAAATTCGTGTATGGATTACTTCTGTTTTGTGATAATGCAGTGAAACTTTGTGTATGGATTACTTGTGTTTTGTGATAATGCAGTAAAACTTCGTGTATGGATTAATTTGATGAAATCAATTAAATGTATATCCTGTTAACATCAAAGGAAACCTTACAGGATAAAAGTCACAGCATATAACCACTGCTATTTAATTACAGCATAGTTGTTAAACACAATTGAATTACAGGATAAAACACAACCATGTAAAACACAATTGAACTTCTCATTTCATTCATTACTGCCATATTACAAATACAAAACACTTCCCCAACAGAAGTTACCTCAAACTTACTTAACCATTAAAGTTCCATACATAACTAATCACAGCTAAATAATAGTTACTAAAAAACTAGTTGCAATTGAACTTGAATAGCAACATAAAAACAAAGACAACTGTTAATGTCCACGACAAAAGGAAAAAAACTTGCATGAATCTCCCAAACTTTTTCTCTTCTTGCAATTTCACCTTCAATTTCTCATTTTTCTTAATAAACTCCACTATAACTTTCTCCTTCTCCAAACACACTTCATCTTCTTCAGTTCGTGTTCTACCACTGTCTTGAAAGTCCGGTGCGTTCCCTTCATATTTAGAATCCTCTTCATTAAACCATTCAAAGAAATTGCAATGAGAATTGGACTACATAAATAAAACAAAACCATTAAGACATCAAACGAAATCAAGTTCGCCCAATAAATACCAAATTTGTCACTTACAGCCCAGTTTCTACATCTCCAAAATAATCTCCCGTTGTTCTTCACAGTCGTTGCCTTTAAGAGCAGTAATCTTTCCCCACACCCACACAGTTTGGATGTCATATCCGACGACGATGAACAGGTCTGCGAAATTTTCGAACCACTATTCCTCTGCGTACAATGAATCCCTCTGCTCCCACTTTTCATCACCCTAAAACGATCTTCAAACTTCAATTTTGGCTGCCAATGAATAAAATACGATAACCCCCCAAAACCAACACGAACACTCCAATTTTAGGGTTTTAGAATGACCCCAAATCCCTCTTTTAAAACGGTTCTCATAATATCAAGACCACGTGTTGTTCATCAATTCCTCTCAGCTGAAAACGGGATCCTTACGTGGCCATCCGTTAGACACGTATGAATTAAAATTAACGGAGTTTAAAATTAGGGACCAATTCCATTAGATTTAAAACGTGGAGGACTGAATATGACCAAACGTTATGTGGGGGACTAAAACCAAAAATTACTCATACTTGAGGGACGAAAAACATAATTAACCCAATAATTAACTATGAATGCATTGAAGAATCAACATACTTATTTTATCATTTTATTTTCACGAATAGTCCTTTTACTTTATTGTTTCCTCTAACTTTTACTACTATAAAAAATGTTATAATTTGGAATACTAAGATTACTATTGAATTTGTTGGGAGACGACTTTGGGTTGAATAACCTTATCTATATATATTTTTTTCTATTAATTTTCTGTGCAATAGACAATACAGTTCTAGGCATTAGACGACTAGTCAGTTCATTAAAGGATATATACTACATCAGACAATTATTCTTAATTTGATTGTAAAATGATAGTGATCAAAATGCTTAAGGCTTTCGTCTCTCAAATAAAGTATACTTATCAATTGTACTTCTTCTCCATCCAAGCTGGAAAATAATATTAAATCAATATAATTATCTCATGATATTCAACAATATGTACATATTATTCTCGTAATAAATACAATTATAGTATATCACAAAATATTATACCATAGTAAATACAATTATGAGCATAGTATGCAACAAATCTCATTAAATATGATAATTGATATACATATATAGAAATAATAAATTAAATGGACTATAATTTGTCAATAATGATATTCTCACAAGAAATACACACATTCAATCTCATATACTCTTATATATTCATATTTTCTTATTCTTATCCTCTTACTGACTTGAGCATTAGTGATCTTTTGCATATGGATTTTCCTTCGGTTTTATTTGCACATCAACGATCTAGTCTCTTCATTTCACCTCGTAAGATCTATGGTATTTCCAATAAGAACATTTGGTGCCCATCATGAGACCCAATGAAACTCTCCTCATGTCGCTCTAAGGTATCAAATAAAAGACCAACTATCATGGTTGAGATTATTGCACTATTTATTTACACATTTGGGAATATCGTATGTCTTTTTTTGTTACTTGTAATATAAGAATAAAGAGGAAAAAATATTAACTTGAACCTCAATCTTGCAATAAATGAATTTAATTAAAAAATAAAATTATTTGTTATTCCTTTTGCAAACTTGAATATTTGCATGAGTGTGTATTGGCTCATTTTGCTTCATATTTATATATGTTAGTATTTTTTTATCCAAATTGTTTGATTATTATATTATCCTACTCTATATATTTTTTGCTTAAATTAAGTTCGTTTAATTTATTAAAAAAAATTCTAACAAAGTAATTGTGCTTAAGCACATGCTTTTATATTAATTATTATTATTATTTTTGTACAAAATTATATATTACATACAATTTTTTTTTCTATTATTGTTTTCGTATGTTATCAATGGTTTATCAAATGATTTTATTAGATCAAGGGCACATGAATTGTGGCTATAAAAAGCTTGAAAATTTTCAAATGTCATAGGTTGAATTGTTAGTATGTTTGAGTTTGACTTACACAGAGGGAGCGTTCGGTTAGCTCGAAGGAGGATTTCACAAGTTCTCTAGCTCAATTTCTGTTTCAAGGAGAGCAAGAGAGATGAGTTATTTTTTAGTGAATGAAGGAAAAACGAGTGAAAAGTTGGGTGGAAAAATTGAAGGGGTTTTCTGAAAGGAGACAAGTGGCTGACTAGGCCTCGTGAATTTTTAAACTGGGCCCAAAAATTTAAAATAGAAAGTGGGTTTTATAATGGATATAGTCCTTTTAGTCTAATTACATTAAATTTTTTTGACGTGTCAAACACATTTTTCAGCAGATATTAAAGCGGGAACATGTTAAATTGTGTAAACAACTTAAATCCTAGTATGAAATGTTGTTTGATGACAACTCTAGTCAATCTGATAATTCAAGGTTAGGTTTGCTATATTATAAAAGGCTAAACATAAGATAGGAAATTTTCAACATTGTAGATGTAAATCAGTGTAGGCCGAATTTTTGTAATCACAATATTTGGATTGTAATGTTTTTTTCCTATTTGGATTGTAATGTTTTTTTCCTAGACGGGCAAGAATACGTGTTTTAAGAGATAAACATTAACAATGTGTTCTTATATGGATGATTATTGTGCAAAGATGATAGGAAGTGATGAACCTGAAGAATATTTGTGTTCTTTTCCCTAGATTTGAAAGCGAAGAACGATGGTAATTTGAGGGATATGTGGTTTCATCTCATCCCTCTGGCATGCAGAGATTAGAGAGTGATTAAGCTAATTTTACAGTATTGCAATCGTTATCTTATTCCAAATAAATGACCCATGCAGTGCTTCAATGGAACCTATTAAGTTTTTGCTGGATCCGATTCCAACTGTGTCAAGCCATGCACTATGTCAAGTCATGCATTTTCCCTTTTAACCGGTTATGTTTTCTGTGGAATCTATTCCATTCCATTCACTGTCTTTGTGTGCCATTCCAACTCTGTGAAGCCGTGCATTTTCCCTTTTCTAAATCAAATATATTTTAATTTGGTTAAATTACTCTTTTGATCCCTCTATTTGTCATGAAATTTCATTATGGTCCTCAATTTTTTCCTTGTCTCAATTTGGTCCTCATTTTCTTAAAAATGACTTAATTTGGTCCTCAACGTTAACTTTGACCAAACGGTGTTAAAGTCAACGCCATGTGTCAATTTCTGGTTTTTTTAAAATTTTTAAATTTTTTAAATTTTTTTATTTATTTTTGACACGTGTCACTTCACAGTTGTGCCACGTGTCAAAGTGACTCAATTTAGTCCCTATATTTGTTTTTAGTTTCAATTTAGTCCCAATTTTTGTAAAAATGAAACAATATTGTCCTTCCTTAAATTGACACTAAATTTACTTTTTTATAAATTTTATGGTGATATTCTTACTAAAATTAATGTTTTTATTAAATATTTCTATAAATATTTTAAATTAACTTTAAATTTTACATCAAACATTAGACTTTGATTTTGTTTTGAACTTGAAATTTAGTTCCTAAACTTATGTGTAACAAGTTATTTGATTTTTAATTTTTACTAAGTTTGTATAATATGATACACTTGATGCCTTTATATATGATGACAAAATTGTTAACTTTTGAAATTAAGTTTGGGGTTTAACTTTGTTTAATAATAAAACTAAAAAAAACTTATTTAAAAATATTTCTACAAATATTTAATAAAAACGTCAATTTTATTAAGAATATCATCATAAGTTGTATATAAAGATTAAATTGAGTCTCAATATAAGGAGGACAATATTGCTTCATTTTGACAAAATTTGGGACTAAATTGAAACTAAAAACAAATATAGGGACCAAATTGAGTCACTTTGACACGTGGCACAACAGTGAAGTGACACGTGTCAAAATAATAAAAAAATTAAAAAAATTAAAAAATTAAAAAAAATTAAAAAAATTAAAAAAAAAATCAGAAATTGACACGTGGCGTTGATTTAACATTGTCTAGTCAAAGTTAATGGTGAGGATCAAATTGAGTCATTTTTTGACTTAACATTGTCTAGTCAAAGTTAACGGTGAGGATCAAATTGAGTCATTTTTAAGAAAATGAGGACCAAATTGAGACAACGAAAAACTTGAGGACCAAAATGAAATTTCATGACAAATAGAAGGACCAAAAGAGTAATTTAACCTTTTAATTTTTTTTTCAATTAATAAATATTAATAATATTTTTATTTATGATAATAATATATGAAAAACTAATTACAATTTATCTAAATATCATTTTATTATATTTTTTTAACACTAAGGACAATTAAGTCATTCGACATTTTCATCTATTAAATTTAATTTTTTTAGTCACATCAGTTAAATTCTTCACAAACTTTCACAAAAATTACTCTCAAATCCACTCCACTATTATCCTTAAATCCATAAAAAAAATAACATAAATATCATCTTTTAATCAACCCAAATCAATCATCTCCCTTCCTCTCAAATCATCACCCAAAGAACATACCCTAAGTATTTGTTTTGTATATACTGTAAACGGATCGGAATACCTCGCGTCCTTTAATTATTTATAAATTCATAGTATTTTTTTGATAAAAAAAGTTCCTTTAGTTGCTTAAAAATAATCTGTCATCGACCTACATACAAAGAAATTTCAGCACACACATATCTGATTAGTCGTATATAGGACATTCCGTAGCAGCTAAGTTACGTGTGGTTCATTATCATGCTGTCACGGTTGAATCAGGAAACTAAAACCAAATTACAGATTATGACCATCTGTTTATTTAAAGGATGGAAGTTTGAATATGTAACTTGGTTAAATATTTAGATATCAATAATTCTATTCAATTAAAGAAAAAACTAAATAAAAATTATATAGAAGCCTATGTTCTTCCAATATTTTAGGTATAGTTTGTCAAATACTTTATGTGGTTAATTTTTTTTTATATTCTTTTTCTTTTAATATATCCAACGCCAAATGCTCCTTTATGAAGAATTTTTAAATCATCTAAAAAAAATACTTTAACCTTTTTCCTATGATTTATTGTGTTTTACATTTAGTCATTCAATTATGAATTTCATATTAGTTTCCGATAAATTCAATATTGGTTATTGTGAATGTAAAATATTCCATGGGATTATACCAATGAACATCGTATATAGTTGACCCATTTATTGCAAACTCATCCACACGCTTTTACGTAATAAATAAATTGATTGTAGTCCATTCAAAGTTCCAACTATTTTTTTACATTACCGTGATAAGAAGGCAGTGTTTTTTATATTAGATGGATAAACACGTATATATAATTAAATATTATTTATTTGTCGTACACGAAAAATATTGTATATGAATATACCATTCGTATTCTATCCACAGCACTTTGACTAAGTCAATGAATTGATTTTTGTACAGACACGTATATATGAAACCAAAACAACTATTAGTATGTATGCGTTGTTAAGCTGCAGAAAAAGATACGAGAGTGAGAAGAAAATGTATGTGACAAGACCCCTTTCCATGTACAAAAGGAACCCCGGTGCTCTTTCAGAGCCTCCTCCAGCAGGACCAAATTCAGGTTATCTTGTAATCTTTGATGAAGAAGCTCAGACATACTCATGTTTTGGTTTGTGCAAGGACTCTAATATCAGGGATCTTCCCTTTCCTCAGGACAAAAATTTAACCATCAACTATGGAAGTGACGATGAAGAAGCCTTGTTTGTTCCAGTGTTGAATCAACCACTCTCATCAAACCGCTACTATGTGATAAGAAGGAGGGGGAAGCATCAAGGGTATGAATTCTTATCACTTTTTATTTCAGTTAAAGTTCAAAGGACGCTTTTTATGTGGTTTCAGGATAACTAAAGTATTTCCCCCAACCACTCTTTCTGCACCAGAATGAAAAATGGCCTCCATAAATTTTAGAATCCAATCTATAAACTTTTAAGTATTAAACACACATTAGTATTATGCTGTCTGTCTAATTCAACTTATTTGCGAGAAACTTTGACAAACAAAGAAGCATGTTTTCACATTCTGGTAAGTCCCACGCAAACAATACAGAAATTCTAAAGTGTATTTCAGTTCAAGTCTAATAATTCTGAACATTTTGGATAATATTCGTCTCAATATACTTACTTTATTTAAGAGTTGAAATGAAGGATAATTTAAATATGACTTCTTTTTCTAACCTTGAAAATAAGAAAATCGTAACAAGAATTACCGACAAGAAAACAGATTATCGATACTAATGATATTATCTTAACAGATCTAGAAACAAAAGTTATTGCATTTGACAAGTGTGTTTTCAAATATCATTTTGATTCTTGAATTGATTTCAGAAAAGCTAGCACAAGTTCAAAGGAAGAGAACATGGGAACCTGTTTATGTTGCAGCTTTGTCCACGATGTTAAACCAAGACCTTTGGATCCCTCTGATGTTTATCAGCAGGTTGAAATCATGAAAAAGAATTACGGTTTCCATGCAAAGTCGGTTGCCTCAGACGGAATTCCTTCTGGTTTATTGAGGTATAAAGGTTGGACAGTTTATACTCGCACTCCCAGCAATTACCATTTACGTGAAGCTTTAGGCGCCAATGATTCCTTGCGTGCCAAGCTTCCTGGTGTCAACTTTCCACTGTCTAATGATAGGTCTGAATCGGTGGTTGTTGGAAAGTGGTACTGTCCTTTTATGTTTGTGAAAGAAGGAATAAGACTGAAGGAACAGATGAAGAAGTCAGTGTTCTATGAGTTGACACTTGAGCAAAGATGGGAGAAGATATTTTCGAAGGAAAACAATGAACACAGTGGTGAGAACCATGATGTGTTTGTAGATGTTGTTGTTCAAACAGAAGTTGCCAAGGTTGAAGGAAGGGAAGCTGTTTGGGATGAGCATGGTGTGGATGATGAGAAAGTGGTGTGGTTCAGGAGTTTTGGCGATGGAGCGTCTGAAAGAAGTGTTGGACTGAGTTTGGAAATTGTTGATGGAATGAAATGGGAGCAAGAAAGAGTTGGGTGGGTTTCAGGGAATGAAAGGCAAATGAGAGTGGAAAGAGTGGAGAAGTTTGAAGGTGTAATGAACAAGTGGGTGAAATTTGGTTGCTATGTGCTTGTAGAAAGTTTTGTATTAAAGGCAATGGATAGCAGAATGGTGCTAACTTACGAATTCAGACACAAACATCAAATTAGGTGCAAATGGGAGTGATTGTTTTCTTTTTCTGCATATTTGTGTTCTTTAATGTTTGATTAGTTCTTGTTTTTCTTTTCTGCATATTTGAGTTATAATGTTATTTAATGTTGACAAAGGGAAACCAAATCAGATTGCCCATTGAGAACAAAATCTTATATGCATCATATAAATATCTAAAACCTATGATGCACAAATACGACATGTGAATTAGATATGTTAATATAAGACTAGATACAAGATATATGGATATTGAAAAATATACAATTTTTTTTTAAAACATGAGAAATATATGACTATTCACGTGTGAATCCAGATTAAATTAAAATGTATTAAATATTTTCAAAATAAAAATTTATAAATTATTGTTATTATAAAAACAGTATTAGTTTATATATTATATACTTCATTGATAAGTATCAGTAAAGCATTTTAAAGTATCAGATACAGATACGTGTCACAAATTAAAGTATCGGTGTATCATAGCCTAAAATGAATAAAAACCGAAAATTAGATTGGCTGGTGAAACTAACTGTTAATGTGAAAACAAGTGTTGATGATAATTCATTTTCAGGAACTATTAATGAAGATTAAAGATATAGCGTCCATTAGAGCACAAAGAATCTGTAAAGCAAGAGCAAAATGTTTGAGACTAGGAAAATTTGCCTAAAGTTATAATGACATGATGTACCACCGCAGAGTCAAAGAAAAATTATTGAAATATTATATTTACTTCATTTTTGCTTATGGCAAGAAAAGAAACATAAAATGAGTTTGTTGCAAAATACTCACATACACTAAAAGAATATGCAACATAACTCACTGTGGTGTTTTTCATTGATGGAGAATGGGCTATTATATAGCCAATTTCAAACCAAATATTAACAAACCAAACTAAATCTTAATCTAATCTAATCTTATCTAAATCCCATATTATCAAACTAAATCTTAGATACTCCGACTAACTAAAATAACAACTAATTTAAATCTAATTCACCAAATATAAAATACCCTATCACTTTGCTAAATAAAAACAACTCCATTATCTAAAACATAATCTAAAAATTATCTAACAAAATTAAATATTATCTAACAAAACTCCCCCATAATCTTAAATTTTTTTCTTCTCTCATCCCAAACAATCTTTTATTTCCATAGCCAACTTGCTTTTTTCTTTGACTAACTTGATCTTCTCTTTGTCCGACTTGATCTTCTCTTTGACCGACTTCATCTTAACCTTGGCTGACTTACCCTTTGTTGGATTCTTTATTGTCTTTGTGGCCGACTTGTCATTAACTGGATTCCTTTGAATAGGCCGAGCTCTCTTTAAGAGATTAGACAATTCCCACACCTTCTTCACACTGAACTTATCCTCCATTCCAAGTCGCCACTTCTCATCTTGCACTTCCAGTACAACTCTTAGATCCTTCTCGGCATGCAACTGCTCTACTTGTTCAAGATCCGAGCATCCATAATCCGTGCTGTGCTATCTGAGCTAGTTGGACACTCTACCGAGCTACCTAGGCTCCTTGCTAAGCTTTTCAAGGTGATCACTTGCTCCCTCGAATGAGCTGGGCACTCCACTTGCTCCACCAAGCTATTCGAACTTCCCACGAAGCTAACTAAGTTGACCTCATGCTCCGCCGAGCTCTCCAAGTCCCTTTTTCGGGTTGTTTGAGATCTCCACACTCTTTGACAAACTTTTCAAGTTGTCCACACGTCTTGACAACCTCTCCCTGCTATTGGAATGATTTATGACACTCAACCTTTTTGCCGACTTCTCCACTTGTTTGTTCTCATCCCTGAGCTACATACTTTCACTGTCCACACGTTTCAAACACATTTTCTGCAGGATGCTCAACTCCAATTTGTACATCCGATTTTTCTTCTTTTCTACTCGGGCTGCTAGCCAACCATGCTTGTCCTTCAAGTACAATACTTGTTTCTTTATTAGAATCGAGTTTCCTTTCTCCACTATCGGACCTATGCTCAAAATATTACTCTTCAACTCAGGAACATAGTAGACATCATTGATTTCTCCAACCCGACCATCCTGCTAAATGTGTTGGATTGTTCCACACCCTTTTATCACCATCTTAGAATCATCTCTACATGACACTAATTCGACCTCCACCTTGGTGAGTTTGTTGAAGAAACTTTCATCTCCACACATGTGATTGCTCGCTCCAGTGTCCAGATACCAGACCGAGTTTAAACAACCTGGACTAAGCTCGTCACTTGATCTCCTTTCCTTCACATGGCCTGAACGCCACTCAACTTTCAATTTACCACTTTTGAATTCGGCATTGGAGTTTTGCATCATCATTAAAATCCCTATCTCCTCCTCCTCATCTTCCTCTGTGAGAAGATTTTTCTCTTTTTTTTTCGATTGACAATATTTTGCTATATGATCGACCTTGCCACAACTTGCCGATCTGCAGTCTCTTGTGTAATGGTCGTACTTGCCACACCTAAAACATTCCACTTCTAACTTGGACTAATCTCCTTGGCCCCTTTCTTGACCACAGCCATGCCAATTCTACTGCTTGGTTTGATCCATGCTCTCTTCAACATCACCTTTTTCACGTCCATCTCGACCTCGGCCACCTCGTCCTCTACCTCAATGACCTCGTCTTTGAGTATTCCGAGTTTCATTCAAATCAAGTTATGCTTGTAGTGCTTCATCACGTGATTCATGCTTCTTTCCTCTCCTTTGTTCATGGGCCTTCAATGACCTGACAAGTTCTTCCATTGAGAGAACTGACAGGTCCTTCGGCTCCTCGATGGCACATACAATGCTCTCGAAATCATCTGTCAATGACCTCAAGATTTTTTCCACAACCTGACTTGTTGACATTGGCTCTCCATTCTTGCCGAGTTGGTTGGCGACCTTCTCTACCCGAGTTATTTTCTCGATTACCTACTTTTTATCTCCCATCTTCAACCCTTCAAACTCTCTTTTGAGATCTTGAAGCCGAACTTGTCTGACCCAGTAGTTCCCTCTGTATGCAACCTCTAGAATATCCCATGCTTCCTTTGAAGATGGAACGTTTGCAATCTTCTCAAAGCCTGACTCGTCCATCGCATTGTACAAGAAATACAAAGCCAACTTGTCTTTCACTCGCGTCTTCTTCAACGCGGTAATCTAGGTCACCATTTGATTTGCGTCCTCTGCAGGTTTTTCGTATCCGCTGTCCACTATATCTCAAATGTCTTGGGATCCCAAAAGGGTCTTCATTTGCATACACCAATTATGATAATTTGTTTTCTTTGTCAATTGCGGCATCGTCATACCATTAACAACTTTAGCCATCTCTCCTTTTTTTTCTCACAAAGCAATCAAGCACACACTTTTTTTTGCTCACACTATTTCACTCTCTCTCCTTATTTTTTTCTCACTCTTTCTCCTTTTTGTTTTCACCCGGTAGTACTCAGAGCATAAAGCTCTGATACCATTTTGTTGGAAAAAACTCACACGCACTAAAAGAATATGCAACGTAACTCACTGTGGTGTTTTTCATTGATGGAGAATGTGCTATTATATATCCAATTATAAACCAAATATTAATAAACCAAACTAAATCTTAATCTAATCTAATATCCCATATTATCAAACTAAATCTTAGATACTCCAACTAACTAAAATAACAACTACTAATATAAAATACCATATCACTTTGCTAAGTAAAAACAACTCCATCATCTAAAACATAATCTAAATATTATCTAACAAAATTAAAGATTATCTAACAAAACTTAAGATTATCTAACAAAGAGTATATCAAGAAATATAAATTTTCAAGTTTTCAATTGATAACAAACATGAGAATACAAGTTATGAGAAAATATTTTGTCCTTTGCAATATTTCTTCTCAAGCTCTACCACTCTGACTGTCATCCTAACAAACCTTCAAGGCCTCTTTCGAAGATTCAATTATACAATTTAAGAGAAAACACTTCATTCATAACTACGCTAATTTTCGAGAATCTCAAATTCAGTTGAATCTGAAAGCAAATAAGAAAACATAAAATGGCTCTTCCATCCAAAAAGCCATCGAAGAATTAATCTACAATTGTTCTAGATATCAATTTCACAAAGTTGAAAACAAAACTATTTAATTCTTAATTGCTTTTCACATGATGAAGGTCCATAAACCAAATTGAACTCTCTTGTCCTGGTGACTTTCCTCTTGATGCCAAACCATGAAATTCCAAAGTGATTAAAAAATGATTTTTACAAGAGCCAAGAAACGTTATTTATAGAATGGTATAGCTTCTCTTACACACTAGCCTAAGAGATGTGAGACTTGGAGCACTTTAGGTGGAACCTTCAAGGGTTATACAAGACCAAATCTTTGGCTTGTGTCGTAACCGAGATCGCGGCGGGACGGCAAAAATAATTTTAAAAAAAAAACAGATGAGTCGCCACCATAGTTTATTATGGAAAACTATAGAAAAACCTTAAAAGAATGGTCTTCAAAACCAAATTTGGATTCAAGAGTCGGTTACGTGTGGGGAAGGTATTAACACCCCCACAACATCCGTCTTAAGACGGTTCCCTCCTTAATTAAGTGTTCAAATTAGAATTTGATGCTTAAAATATTTATTATTCCCCAAAAAATCAAACAAAATAAAAAACACATACAAAAATATTAAAGATTAAAACAATTTTTTTTTGGGCCCGACGAGGATTGTACCTCGCTCCTATGTATTTCCATTTGGAAAATCAAAGATAACGTAGTTCTCTTAAAAAAAGCTGTTTGATATTATTATTATTATTTTAAATTTTAGTATATATATATATATATATATATATATAATTAATATGAAGAGAACCCAATATTCTACCTGCTAAAGATTTAGTTATCAAGCAAATCCGAGATTTGACATGATATTTAAAATGATTTTATAATTTTTATTTATTATTACTATTATTAATTTAAAAAAAAGAGAATTAAAAGCCTATGAAGGAGTGTTTTGATTATCAAGCAAGTCCGAGACTTGACATATATTCATGTAAAAGAAATAATATTATTTTTTATTTTTTATTTATTATTATCTTTTTTTAGAGAGAATTAAAGCCTACGAAAGAAACTTTTTTATTTATCAAGATAAATGACATTCCAATTAAAGGGAAAGAGAAAGGTTGAGCACATCAATGACAAATCCAAAATCATCTAACATGCGAACCCCAAACACATTTATTCATATAACAGTTCAAACGATGATACATTTGATATTATAAGAGAATCATGAATAACATTAGGAGCAAAAAAAATTTACCTTAAGGTGACCCCCTTTTGCATGGTAATAAAAAAGGATAGGGGTTTTTCGAATTTTTTTCTGTCTTGCATGAAGTTTTGTGCTTATATAGGCACCTTAGGGTACCACTGAAATCCTAGACTTTAGTTATAATAAAATATATGAGGAAATAATTGGTCCTGATGAAACATATTATAGAAATTAAATGGTCACATAATATCCCCGATATTGATTATAATTATTAACGAAATATTTCCTGTAATTACTAGAATCATATTTTCTTTCACATAAAGATCGTGATCAAATCATAACATATTATTCATATAATTGATCCTAATTATTACCAGAAATATTTTCTTCTAACTATTAAAATCGTACCATTCTCTAAAAAGACATTATTCTCGGGAACATTTACTTCTAATAATATCTTCCCTGACTGACAAATCAATGAGACACATCACATAAGCGTAAATGCAAGATATTTATTCTAATTATTATAAAAAAAATATTGCTCCTAATATTATACCTTTCTCTAAAAACAGAAATTATGAAACGTCCTTGTCTGACATGTCATGTGAAAAGTGTAAATAGCAAACGGTGGGGGTGAAAATATGTACAAAAGATTTGGGCTTATGAAAAGAATGTGATAATTAAAAATAAATTAGATTCTCATTCTCTTAGTTTTTTCTTCTTCTTTTTTCCCATGGTAGAATTAAAGTTAAAAAAACCTACCATCAATCAAAACATATTTTTATTTTATTTTATTATTATTATTATTATTTTATATATTACTTATTTTATTATTATTATTTTTTTAACAAAACAAATGCATTTACCCGGATGAAATTGGGTGTTGACAGCTGCCACTCTTTACTTAGATTTGACTAGATAATATGAAAGTGAAATTTTCATATTATCATAGTAAAAGATAAGTAAAGATAAAAACACTAATTTCATTCGGGTTTCAAAAATGAAAAAAAAAGAACTCGACCATTGCCTCGCAGAGGGCCGATATAACAAAAGAAAACCTGCACTCGACCATTGCCTCGTAGAGGGCCGAGATACCAAAAGAAAACCTGAACCCGACCATTGCCTCGCAGATGGCCGATATAACAACAAAAAACCTAACCTCGACCACTGCCTCGTAGAGGGCCGATATGCCAAAAGAAAACCTGGTCCGACCATTGCCTCGTAGAGGGCCGATATACCAAACGAAACCTGAACTCGACCATTGCCTAGCAGAGGGCCGATATATCAAAAGAAAACCTACACTCGACCATTGCCTCACAGAGGGCTGAGATACCAAAAGAAAACTTGAATTTGACCATTACCTAGTAGGGGGCCGATATTGAAATGAAAGTTTGTAACCATTCTATGAAGAGGGTTCTAATATGTGAAATTCGAATTGAATTTTGTAAATGCATGAATGAATGAGAATCATATTTGTTCTTGACAAATCATGTGATAAGTGTATACTTGAATCTCTAGATGGACAAATTTATGAAGCAAAATAGATGACTTAGATGAATTGGTTTGTGAACCTTGTTTAACGTAAAAAAAAGTGTATAAAAAATGATGGCAATGTGTGAAAACTTTGACTAGCATAGAAACAATGTGTAGAAACATTGGCAAGGTGTGGAAACCTTGGCCGACTTAAAAACAAGGTGTAGAAACCTTGGCAAGGTGTAGAAATCTTGACTAACGTAGCTACAAGGTGTGGGAACCTTGGCAAGGTGTAGAAACCTTGACTAACGTAGCTACAAGGTGTGAGATTCTTCGCAAGGTGTGGAAACCTTGACTTACATAGAAACAAGGTGTGGGTACCTTGGCAAAGTGTGGAAACCTTGACTTATATAGAAACAAGGTGTGGGAACCTTAGCAAGGTGTGGAAACCTTGACTCACATAGAAACAAGGTGTGGAAACCTTAGCAAGGTGTGGAAACCTTGACTTACATAGAAATAGTGTGTGGAAACCTTGGCAAGGTGTGGAAACCTTGACTCACATAGAAACAAGGTGTGGAAACCTTGGCAAGGTGTGGAAACCTTGGCAAGGTGTGGAAACCTTGGCAAGGTGTGGAAACCTTGACTCATATAGAAACAAGGTGTAGGAACCTTGTCAAGGTGTGAAAACCTTGACTTACATAGAAACAAGGAGTGGGAACCTTGGCAAGGTGTGGAAACCTTGACTCATATAGAAACAAGGTGTAGGAACCTTGGCAAGGTGTGGAAACCTTGACTCACATAGAAACAAGGTGTGGAAACCTTGACTCACAAAGAAAGATGGTTTCGATTCGCAAAAGTGACAAGAATTTTTTCATTTCATAAAAAGAAGTATGATGCATGTACATGATGCATGATGATTAAGACATGTTGTGAATTTTTATTTTTGAGCATTTAGATGATTTATGCATACATGAATACGCTAACATAATTTGATATGTGCATGAATATGCTAATATAATATGATATATGCATGAATGTGTTGGCATGTATGTGACTTTTTTTGAACCAAATACTACATAGAACCTAATTTTCTAACACATGTTTGGATATTTTTTGTTTGACAATTGATGTCATGTGTATGAATGCATGCAAATGCTAACACATGTTATGAATTTTCTTTTTATGAGTGCAAGAATATGTTGATGCTTGTTATGACTTTTTTTTCATGATATACATGCATATATTTTTTTAACATTGATTATGATGTGTGATAATGTTGTTATGTTTATTTCAAACATGCATAGTGAAAGATAATGTTGGCATGACTAATGGATTTTCTTTTTGAATACAATTACAATATTAGTGTATGATGAACATGTTATGATTTACTTTTACATGTACCAATTTGAAACTTTGATGTATGAATTAATGTATAAATGCATGATGAAAGTTCCTTTGTTAAATTTTTTTTTTCATAAAAGTTAATGATGTATTCATGATTAGATATGAATCTATGCATGAAGCATGCCCTCATGTATTTTTTCACCTTTTACATTGTATCAAACTTATTTCAATTGATCCCCAATCTGTTGTTATTTTTAGATTTATGGAATTCTTCTATTTTGATTTTTTTTTTCTTTGAAATATATTCTTTGGTATGATCAGTTTATTGAGAAACTCGCTTCTGTATCATTGCTTTTTGAACACTATTTGAGTGACATACATGAAATTGCCAAAGTTCTTGGAAGGGATTAGATGAGGTAATTGACTAAGGAGTTGCCCAAATTTGATAGTTAAGAGTTAACTTCAGGACATGAGGTGTGTTTGGGCTTGTCCCAATTATTGATAAAAAAAGGATGGAGACTTCAAAATTTGCCCCAATTTGAGGATACAGATTGGTCTTCGGGTGCAAAATGTATTTGAGCTTGAATCAGTTGTTGATAACATGAGAATGTTGAAAATAATGGGAGATTTCATACTAATTGCCCCAATGTAAGCTTGACAATCAAAGTCAATAATTTTTCAAATTCAAGATATCTGACTGTAAGAACAGCAAGTGAAACGTCTCGCCAATTTATTTCAAGGTGAGAAGAATGAGTAATGGTAGGAGAAAGGTAAATCAAAGTTTAGGCTCAAAGCAGAAAATATGACAGGAAACGCATGAAGAATGAAAGAATGAGAGGGCATGACCTTGATTTGACTACTCATGCTAATTTTGATCTCGATGGAAATATGACAACCAAAAATAAACTGCCCCAGTGTTTGAAAGCAAATCTTTGAACACTTTTTCATTTTTTTTCTGACAAACCTCTTAACATGACAAAATATTTTCCTCTAAATTAAAGTTTTCAAAAAACAACAATCAATCATTGATTTGTGTGGATTTTATTAGGCTTGTATTGTGGCTAGGCTAAGGTATATAAAAAAATGGATAGTGAAGGCTCAAAATAAATAATATAAAGGTTATTTAAAACAAGAGTCTTTATCTAATGTTGCACCTAAAATTCATTTGACTACCTTTGTTCACCACTTTTTTTTTCACTTTCCAACTCTTGTTTCTCCTTTTTTCCAACTCTTTTTTCACTACCTAAACTTTTTTCTTTTTTTTATTGGTGAATTACAAGTCAAATGAAATAGATGCAAACATTATGTTAACTTCAGTATGAAGGTGACCCTTGTTCAGGGTACTGAGGAAAATATTTTGATTTTTTTATAGGATCAAAATGGGTAACAAAGGAAGATCATTTTTTTTCTTGATAAAGAAACATGACCACACATCATTTCAACTCATGATTGTTTTACTTTCAAAAGCTTTAAGCAAAGGGGAAAAAATTCAATCACATTAGAGGTTGCCCCTTGTTTGCCCTTACTATTTTTTGTATTATTTTCTATTTTTTGTTTTCATATTCTTGTCTAGACCGCCCTCTTGGATTTTCAGTCCAGCAGACTTTTCTTCATTTTTTTCTTTTTTTTCTGTGTTCAAAGACTTACTTCAACTTAAATTCATTTTAGGGCACATGCCACCTTTATGATGATCTCCAAGGAATACAAAAGAAAGATTTATGAGGGCAAGGTGATGGGAAAGGAAATGAATTTGAGTAATTCCATGTACACATATTAGAGCAATGTTTTAAAAGCATGCCGCTTTAAAAAAATATTTATTCAACTAACTGATTTGACCAGAGAATAATCTATTTTCTTTTTTTTTCACCTTTCTCAAGATTCCAAGAATTTATTAGCAAAAAATGGGAAACAATTAATTTTTAATTTATTATAGTGAAATTTTTTTTCAAGATGTGGTGTTGATGGATGTTATGTGTTATGCAAAGTGACAAAAATGCAAGATGCTACAAATTTGGAAACTACCTATACACATGCATGTGAGTGTATGTATGGTATGTACTATGCAAGGTGGCATGAAAAAACAATGGGATGAATATTATGCATTATACATTTTGACATGAATCCAAAGTGGATCCATGTTACGTGTTAAGTAAATGTAAAAATGTTATTTACCTTAAAACTATGTGCATGGTACCATGCATGAATGAAGATAAGATGTGGATGTAATGCATTCTTATGGCCCAAGAGGCATTTACATGATATGTTGATGTAATTGTGATGCAATTATTAAAAAAAACTTGCATGATATGCATTTAACTAACTTGCCTAATGAGATGTAATACATATATGCACCTCGAGAGGCCCTTATTTACATGATATGTTGATGCAAATCTGACACAGTTTAACTACTTAATTTTATAAAAAATGAATATTAAAAAAAATAAAGAGATAGTGCACTCTCCCTTTATGTCCTAGAAGGTGTAGAGAAAATCTATTTTCTGGTCTACGGGCTTTTTCGTGATAATTCAAGGGATAATTCTAAATAATCTCAATGGCCTCTGGAGCTGAAGTCAACCCTAGAACATAATCCACAATGATAGGCGACCTAACATATGTGGCATGTCCAGAAGAAGCAAACTCTAGATGAAGTCTTCACAATAGTTAAGTAGATCCGAGATCTAGCATAACAATCGTTGGACCTCCACTCCTAATGGCTAACTCAGGTATGGGTATAGGACCCCAATATTAAAATGAATGCACTAGCCTACCATGTCTAGTGTGTGAAGGGAGCAACCTAAGACTACCCAAATCCACACATGCAAAATAACTAGAAAATTCCTAGACATATATAGCTATTGTCTTCTACTCTAGGTTCAATAATTTTAACAATATAATCATATGAAGACATCAAAGCAAATAAAGATGACATCAAGACAAACAAAGATAGATAAATATACATGAAATAGAACAAAAGACATAGGGAAAAAAATATATTAAAACAACATACCTTTTGCACACTCAAGTAATAGGATTGACTCTCAAACATGTCCCTAGTGGAGTCGCCATCTGTCGCAACCGAGATCGCGGCAGGACAGCAAAAATAATTTAAAAAAAAACAAAGGAGTCGCCACCATAGTTTATTATGGAAAACTATAGAAAAACCTTAAAAGAATGGTCTTCAAAACCAAATTTCGATTCGAGAGTCGGTTACGTGTGGGAAAGGTATTAACACCCCACAACGCCCGTCTTAAGACGATTCTCTCTTTAATTAAGTGTGCAAAGTAGAATTTGATGCTTAAAATATTTGTTATTCCCCAAAAAATCAAACAAAATAAAAAACACATACAAAAATATTAAAGATTAAAACAATTTTTTTTTTAAATTTTGGGCCCGACGAGGATTGTACCTTGCTCCTACGTATTTTCATCTGAAAAATCAAGGACAACGTAGTTCTTTTAAAAAAAGTTGTTTGATATTATTATTATTATTTTAAATTTTAGATATATATATATATATATATATATATATATATATATATATATATATATATATATATATATATTACTAATATAAAGAGAACTCGAGATTCTACTTGATAAAGATCTAGTTATCAAGCAAATCTGAGATTTGACATGATATTTAAAATGATTTTATAATTTTAATTTTTTATTATTATTATTAATTTTAAAAAAAGAATTAAAATCCTATGAATGTGTTTTTATTATTAAGCAAGTCCAAGACTTGACATGATATTCATGTAAAAGAAATAATATATTTTTTTATTTTTTATTTATTATTATCTTTTTTTAGAGAGAATTAAAGCCTACGAAAGAATTTTTTATTATTTAAATGGCATTCCAATTAAAAGGAAAGATAAAGGTTGAGCACATCAATGACAAACCCAACATCATCTAACATGCGAACACCAAACACATTTATTCATGCAATAGTTCAAACGATCATACATTTGATATTATAATAGAATCATGAATAACATTAGGAGCAAAAAGAATTTATCTTAACGTGACCCCCTTTTGCATGTGAGCTCTGGTAATAAAAAACGAGAGGGGTTTTCCGATTTTTTTTCTGTCTTACATTAGAGAAGTTTTGTGCTTATATAGGCACATTGGGGTACCACTAAAATCCTAGTCTTTAATTATAATAAAATATATGAGGAAGTAATTGGTCCTGATGAAACATATTATAGAAATTAAATGGTCATATAATATCCACGGTATTGATTATAATTATTAACGAAAGATTGTTTGTAATTACTAGAATCATATTTTCTATCACATAAAGATCGTGATCAAATCATAACATATTATTCATATAATTGATCCTAATTATTACCAGAAATATTTTCTTCTAACTATTAAAATCATACCATTCTCTAAAAAAACATTATTATCGGGAAGATTTACTTCTAATAATATCTTCCCTGGTTGACAAATCAATGAGACGCATCACATAAGCGTAAATGCAAGATATTTATTCAAATTATTATTAAAAAATATTGCTCCTAATACTATACCCTTCTCTAAAAATAGAAATTATGAAACGTCTTTTACTGACATGTCATGTGAGGAGTGTAAATAGCAAACAGTGGGGGTGAAAATATGTACAAAACATTTTGGCTTATGAAAAGAGTGTGATAATTAAAAATAAATTAGATTCTCCTTCTCTTGGTTTTTCTTCTTTTTTTTTCTTTTTTCCCATCGTAGAATTAAAGTTAAAAAAAACCTACCATCAATCAAAACATATTTTTTATTTTATTTTATTATTTATTATTATTATTATTATTTTATATATTATTTTTTTTATTATTGTTTTTTTAACAAAAACAAATGCATTTACTCAGACGAAATTGGGTGTTGACAGCTTGGAAAAGGATTTTCTAAGTGATTTGGGACTCTTTATTCAAGCCTTCTCTTCGAGACATCACTTTTCATGTATTTGGGCACCTCTCTCTTGGCCTAAATGGAGGCCTAAAGTTGGCCCAGAATTGAAATATAAATATGTCTATTCAAAATCCTATTACAAAGAAATATGTACACCTATACATTTTTTTACGGCTACAAAGAAAAAGGAATTGCAAATATTTTATTTTCTTATACTTGGAGCACTTTATAACCATAATAACTTGATTATTATTTAAGACATAGTTAAAAGCCAAATATAGATATATTTTGATCATAAACGTAACCACTATTGATGCAACTTATTTGTCATTAAATTAAAGGTCACCTTAACTTATTACCACGAGGCCAAAAAAGGTCAACCTTTTGCCTCGGGTCTTAACCGAAGCAGAAACTCCATATTCTATCTCGGTTTTGCTGAGAACCGAGGCCATATGTGCCTTTCTGCATTCCATCTTCTTCACCAAAAATCCTAGACAACCATCATGGTTCCATCGCAACTCTATCAGCCACCACCACGTCCGAAACTCACCACCAAAGATTCGCACCACAATCTTCTCCTTCACCATAAGACCAATTCGTAAATTGCGCCACCACAAAACTTGAAGAAACGCGAAAAAAAATCAACCATCTGCAGTAAATCACAAACCCTAAATTGCGCCTCCTCCCCTAAATCGTGAAACCACCTCCGTCGCAACGGCGAGTTTCTTCACACTGTCGCCACCTACACGTCTCGCTACCATCAACGACAGATCTCCACCCACGCACCTGCAACACAATGAACTCATGCCCAATTCACGAGCCCTGAATCACACTTTGCCAAGCTAAAACGCAAATGAGCCAAATGTCTAGTACTCGCGAGTGGCTGGAACGCAGCAGCCGCAACAACAACGAAGGAGGTGGGTGGGTGGGTGGCCAAAACTGTTTTCCAGAGAGAGAACACGCGCACGAGGTAGAAGAAGAAGAAGAAAAGTAATTCACGATTTTTGAACCCTAACGAACCTTATAGCCTTGATTCAATTTTTGGCAGCGGTCCAATTCCACTTGAGGCCAAACATCGCTGCCCCAATGGCATTTTTGAAATATTAGTCAACTTCTAGACTTCGGGTCTTCAAAATCGAGGCATATAAGACCTTCTGACATCGATTTTCTGAGAACCGAAGTAGAAAGGCGTTTTCTGCTTCAAGTATATGTTGAACTGAGGTATAAAAGTTGAAAATAATTGCAAAAAGGCCACTGTGCTATTTTATGTTTTGGTTAAGTGATAACTGATGCCTATAACGCAGGTTAAAATGGCAAAACAACACTAATGAATGTATCATTTGATCACCTATCATCTACCACACTATCTCACATTCATAGAAAATGTTGTATGCACATAAATATATTTATATTCCTTAAGGCTATGTTTTACAAAAATAGAATTTGCAAATATATATATATATATATATATATATATATATATATATATTACACACTTTTTATTTTTATTTCTAATTGTTTGACTTGTCATAAAATTCATTTGCATCTCCAAGATATATTTCGTTTTATCACAACTTTTATGCAATTATGTTCAAATGATGCATGCCAATTAAATATTTTTTATATTTCACATTTGAATAATTCTACTCTTTTTAATATTTCTATTTATTATGCATTTTCTTTTCACATGAGAATGTTTAACACTCTCAATTTAAGTATTCAATAACATAAACCTTTAATTTACTTGGTAATATAAAAAAAATATATTTTTTTCTTTTATTATTAATTTTTGTTTCATGTGGAAAACTTTTTTGTTTTGCTAAAACAATTTTCGTTATCTCTCAATCATCGACTATGTTGATATTTGAAAAGTTTTCTTAGATCTCTAATGTATTATTCATCTTATCATACCCTTAATTATATATTTGTTTTCCTTTGTGCAATTTCATTCAATGGTATCTCAAATTGTTTTTAAGACACACATTTGATCATTTTTTTAATATTTTATTTGTTGTTTATTTTTATCATGTAGCATACTATATTGAAATTTTTTATTTTCTAGCTAATTAGCATACATGTAATGTTATCACCATAATTGTATAAATAAATTTTATTTACTATAATATAATAATTTAATATAATTGTCATAAATCTTTTTTATATTGAAGTGCAAAAGATGAAAGATATATGTTAAAATTCTATTATTATTAATTTAATCTTTGTTCTTTGTGTGATTTTGATTAGATGATGTATTACAACTTTTATTACTGTATAAAACATATATTTCATTATAACTTAAAAAATTGAAGTAAGACATTTAAAATATTTTTTAATTTGAATATTTGTTTTCCTATATATATATATATATATATATATATATATATATATATATATATTCAAATATTTTTAAATTTTATCAACTAGATTTCATTAACGTTTTCAAATTTAATAAATGTTTTGACTCTCATGAAATTTTATTTGGTATTCTAATTTGAAATGTACACAATTGTAATTTCTTCAAAATATTTTATAGAAAAGAAACAACCATCTTTTTAATATTCAATATTTGATAATATTATGTTTCTTTTACCATTATTTTTTATTATTTTATAAAAATTAATTAATTAATATTGAAATAGTAGAAAACGAGTATGAGTATATACCCATTATCCCGCCCCGTTGTCATCTATATTTATTAATATTGTTTTTGAACTATTTATTATTTTACTTTTTTATACTTCTATTTTTTAATTTATTTATAATTACATATTGACCCTCTTTATTCATTTGTATTTATGTTATTTAATTTATTTTCTGTTAAGCATTAATACTTTTTATTTATATATATATACTTATGTTATTTTATTTATTTTCTATTACAAGTTGTTCCTTTTTTATCTATTTATATCAATGTCATTTAATTTATCTTTTTGTACACATTGATATTCTTTGTTTATTTATATTTATTTATGTACCGCACCTAGTCGGCCTAAGCCGAATAATAGCAAGCATCATGTATATGCTAAGGTATCCGGACTAAAACCATTAAGAAGCGACAATGATTTAACAAGTCGAAAACAACTATAGCGGCCTAAGTCGTTAAAAGGTAACCGGCTCAGGTCGAAAACTCTATACAAACAACGAAGGACTTAGTAAAAAACAAAACACTCCAATACAAGTCACCAGTCTCCAACAATCGAACTAAGGGCCTGGGCCCCACCTACGGCCCAAGCAAGGGCATAGCCCATGACGTGGCCATACATAATTAATGATCTATAAATATGCATGGACTCCACAAATTAAAGGGACGCATTCATTACTTCCTTAATCACCTGATTTGACTTTCTGAGAGCTTTCGCTGACTTGAGCTTCGGAGTCCCTTCTGCAGGTAACCCCTCCCGGGTCCAAGCAGACATGCCAACCAGGAAGAGGCCTATTGAGGAGATATTGGATTATATGGGTAAGGTGACACTTGTGCCTAACTTATCTTATTTGTTCTCTCCGGGAACAATTTAATTTAATTTATCTTCACTAGCACACTTATTCATTTTATTCACTTCATGTAATTTATTTATGCACTAATCTATTTATTTATTTTAAATTATGTTTGTAAGGCCCATTAAATTCTTTATTCTTTTCTGCCCTAAATTAAAAGGGTTGCCCCATGTGAGTTGGGCCTAGGGCTGGCCCATAGGGAGACAAACACCCTAATCTGACCTAACCCCATTCTTCGCTCCCATTTTCTAGAAAAACAAATCTCTCTACTCCTTCTTGAGAAGCTGCGAGCCTCTGCTAGGGTTTTGCTTCCACTGTTACATTGAGCTAGGAGGACTCATTGCTCCACGTAAGTATCTCTTCTAGCTCATATTGGTCCCCATTAATCATCCTTTGTATTTCCGGCTAGGGTTTCTTGTTAACCCCGTTTCTTGGTTCTGTTCCACTTTTATTTCAGCCTTTTAGTTTGTTCCTAGAGTTGTTGTGCTCGTTGTGCCGTCAAGGCCCTTGTTAACCCTTTTCCGAGTAAGGGAAGTTAGGGTTTGCGCCTTAAGTTATATTGATGAGTTCTGTGGCCATTTTTCGTGATGTTGTATGTATGATTGTAGTTGTGTTGCTATGAACATGAACTATATGCTTGGTGTGATGAAATGTTCGATTTGTGCGTGCGTGAACAGTGGAGGGTCCTGCTTTTCTCGCCCAAACGACCTGTCTCGCCTAAGCAAGATCAAAGCATTCGCCCCTTTTTGCCTGCGCGAGCTGTCGCTCAGGCGTTGAGCTCCATCTTTGAGCGAGAGCACGTCTAACTTAAGCGAGGAAGTCTCGCCTAAGCGAGAGTGTGTGACAGCACCACTGTTCCTCTTTTCGAGCCCTCGCCTATGTACTAGTCTGTCTTTTAGATTTCTATATGATTCTATTAAACTTTATAACTTGTTTCTTTTTGGGCATCGTAGTGTGCCTTGGGTTGTAAGGAGTGGTCTTTAAACTCTGAGATTGCGCTAAGATATTATTTTAGTGTGATGCTTCCTTTAATTTTGTTTATTAAATTAAATGGGGTGTTACATTTACGGTATCAGAACGGTCATTCCTTAGGTCTGTGGACTTGGATGTTCCCTTAGCTTTCTTTGTGTCTTTCTGAGTGTTCTTAGTTAAATTCTTATCTTATCAAGCCTAACTAAGTGATTTCTTGTGTGCTAGTGAACTATGGCACCTCCTCGTAGGACTCAACAATCCTCCCAGTGCGATGTACTCGATATCGCCAGGGCAATAAAAGTAATGGTGGCTGACATGATGCAGTAGAGCACGACCATGATGCAGCAACATGAAGCATCTATGCGGCGACAGGCAGCGTCACTCGAGCAGCAGCAGTTGGTGATCCAGCAGATGGAGGCTGCTAGGGTAGTTGCTGAAGATGCCCACAGGCAGCATATGGAAGCCCTCCGGCAGCTAGAAGAGAATAGGGCAGCTGCATCTGCCTTTGGTCATGAGCCACGACCTACAATTAGGGAGTGGAGCTGCAAGGACTTTTTGAAGCACCAACCAGTGAAGTTTAATGGGTAGACTAGCCCTGATGCAGTAGACCAGTAGCTGAAGGATTTAGAGCGCATATTTGACGTGAAGATGTGCCATGCTGAGAACAGGCTGGCGTTCATAGTGTACATGCTCAAAGGAAAGGCAGATAATTGGTGGATCAGTATGAAGTCCATCATGGAAGAGAAAGGTGAACTAGTTACTTGGGAGGCTTTCAGGGGGAATTTCCTCTCTGAGTACTTTCTTGATAGTGTCAGATATGCCAAGGAGGTAGAGTTCCTCCAACTCACTCAGGGAGGAAAGTCCGTAACAGAGTATGCTGAGAAGTTCAAGCACCTCAGCCGCTTCTATACACTGCCACTGGATGAAGAGTAGAGATGCCACAAGTTCGAGAATGGTCTTCGCAGCGATATTCGCTTGATGGTGGCCCCATTATCCATCAAGGATTTTGCTGCTCTAGTGGAGAAGGCCAGGGTGATAGAGAAGATGAAGAACGAGGTGGCAGGTCAGCGACCACAACAGCCTCAGAGGATGGGTGGACCATCTAGGTCCAAGCCAAGACACGAGGAGATGAGGAAGCCTTACGACAGACCTCACCATGAGTCTCAAGGGTCTAGGAGTTTTTCCCCTCAATATGGTCACGTACAGTGTTATATATGTGGAGGCCCTCATCTAAGGAGTGCTTGCCTGCGCATGGAGGGCTATCGTCGGTACAACAACTGTTGAAAGGAGGGCCACTTTGGGAAGGATTTTCCCACCCTTGCTATGGCAGCGGCACGCCCTACAGTTCAGACTCCCCACCAATACCAGCAGAGGGATAGAGGCAACAGGCCTCAGGCAACGGGTAGAGTTTACACTATGACAGGGGCAGAGGCTGCAGGCTCAGGTAACCTTGTTATGGGTTATTGTGTGATTGTTGGGATGAGATGTTGTGTATTGTATGATTCTGGAGCGATACACTCCTTTGTGTCAGATGCTTGTGTGAAACGTCTGGGTTTGCCGGTGTGTGAGCTGTAGTGTGAACTGGTAGTGTCTACTCCGACGTCGGGTTTGGACAGGACATTGTCCTTATGTGCTAGGTGTCCAGTGGAGGTAAAGGAATGCAGGTACAAAGTGAATATGATCTGCCAACCTCTACAGGAGTTGGAGGTGATCTTAGGGATGGATTGGCTTTCTACCAATCACATTCTTATAGACTGCCGAGAGAAGAAGCTGTTATTCCCTGACTTAGAGGAGCCTGAGTTGTTATCGTCCCAAGGGGTTATGAAGGAGCTACAAGATGGTGTTCAGTGTTTCATAATCCTTACACATCTAGAGGTGGAAAGAGGAGAAGAGAAGTCTATCATACAGGTGGTATAGGAATTTGAAGATGTATTTCCAGATGAAGTACCAGGGTTACCTCCCAATAGAATGGTGGAGTTCTCTATCAATCTGGTACCAGGAACCAGTCCAGTGTCGATGGCCTCATACCGTATGTCTCCAACAGAGTTGGTAGAACTGAAGAAACAGATAGAGGAGTTGTTGGGAAAGTAGTTTATCCGACCCAGCACTTCGTCTTGGGGAGCACCAGCATTGTTGGTGAAGAAGAAGGATGGGAGTTCACGTCTGTGTGTGGACTACCGACAACTGAACAAGATAACCATCAAGAACAAGTACCCCCTTTTGAGAATCGATGATTTGATGGATCAACTGCATGGATCGTCGGTGTTCTCGAAGATCGATCTAAGGTCGGGATACCATCAAATATTAGTGAAGGCGGATGATGTACAGAAGACAACCTTCAGGTCCCGATACGACCACTACGAGTACATGGTTATGCCCTTTGGTGTGACTAATGCTCTGGCTGTGTTCATGGACTACATGAACCGGATCTCTATGGTGCCCAGTTTCGTGTGTTCAGCGACCGCAAAAGTCTCAAGTACTTATTTGATCAGAAGGAGCTGAACATGAGACAGAAGAGGTGGATGGAATTCTTGAAGGATTATGATTTCGAGCTCTTGTACCATCCAAGAAAGGCGAACGTAGTGGCAGATGCTTTGAGTAGGAAGGTTGTACATACGGCTCACCTTATGATCAAGGAGGTGGAGCTACTAGAGCGGTTCAGGGATATGAAGTTGCAAGTGGAGTTGGGATCCGAGTCCATTAGGTGTAGTACCTTATCTATATCTAGTGATTTCTTGGATTCGGTTAGGGAGAGGCAATTTTTGGATGACAGCTTGAACCGGGTGCGAGAACAGCTTGGTGATAGAGGCCGTACCCCACCAAATTAAAACATATTAAATATAGTATATGAAAGTGAACCAAGTCGTCTCCCAACGACCAATATTTTCATTTAAAGCGAAATTTCCAGATTAACACAACAATAAAA
>Ga0214545_1003472_pt1 | contig 30006 bp, 11 predicted proteins | sample CNSS4metaG_FD_160064 | JGI IMG/M metagenome (GOLD analysis project Ga0214545, IMG submission 160064) | Root nodule microbial communities from cowpea collected in UCLA plant growth center, Los Angeles, California, USA - CNSS4 | ecosystem: Host-associated > Plants > Roots > Nodule | place: USA...
TCTTTCCACGAGCAACAACAAGATTACCTTTCATTACTTTCCAGTGTCCATCTCCAAAGGTGGTGTAATGCCCCTCATCATCCAACTGCCCTATAGATATTAAGTTTCTCTTTAAGGCTGGAATATGCCTTAAGGTTTTGGGTTGAGAGTGGTGTCAGTGTCTTATGTGGTTAGGCTCATATCTCATTGGTGTTGTTCTCCCCAGTGAAACCCCCTCTGTAAAATCTAACAATTGGTATCAGAGCCGATGGTTAATACCGGCTCAGACGAGTGCAGTACCAGTATGGTCCTAGTATCGAAAGTCTTCCTGGCAAGAGTCCCAGATAAGGGTTTCAGGTAAAGCGTGTCCCGTTAAGAATAACGGCGGTACAGAAAAGGGCAGAAAAGGAGTACTCGTGGTTGGGCAGCTTTCGCTGGAGGGGAGTGTACCAATGTGGTTGAAGGGACTCACCCTTGAGGAGGAGATTGTTAGGAATCCAAGTGTGAGTCTAAGTCCCACATTGACCAGAATTGAGAAAGTAGAGCACTATATAAGAATAAAGACCCATAAACCCATTGCCTTAAGGTTTTGGGTTGAAAGTGGTGTCAGTGTCTTATGTGGTTAGGTTCAGATCTCATTGGTGTTATTCTCCCCAGTGAAATCCCCTCTGTAAAATCTAACATTCTTTTGGTAGGGTTAATCAATATTTTTAAATATGGTTCCATGCTTTTTCTTCGTTACTTTCTTCTACATTAGCTTTCAATGTGCATATATATCCTTTCTCGTAAATATTAATTAACTTACATACCTGTAAACATGGTATAAAGTAGAAAAAGAGAGTCAAACATTTGACATACAAACAATATAGGTAAGTCTTCGTGGAATACAATTTAGTTTATATCAAAAGATTTAAGATGTGATCTAATTAGTTCAACTAACCAGTTTGTTATATTTGTAGTCATAAGATCTTTTAACACATTCCTTGAGATATAAATATTTCGAATACAAAACTAAATATTAATGGATTGATAATGTCATGTGATAAGAAGTGAAGTTTAAATTTAAATAAATCTTATAAAATTAGTTTATAAAGTAATAAAAATAGAGTTAATTTAAAAAAATATTTAACCTTTTTTTTCAAGATTTTAGATATTTTTTAGATAAAAAATAATTATAATCTTAGTTATATATTTTAAACAATAGAAAACAAAAACTCAAATACCGATGAATTTTGATTTATTAAGAAAATAAAATGTTAGTGAAAGATGAAATTAATTCACATAAAAATTGACATTATTTTAAACATAAACCCTTATAAACAATATCTTTATGTATTTCATTGTTTAATTTTATCATTTTCACTCAATAATATTAAATTTACACTCAGACTTTAATTTTTCAAGAATTTTATTAATTTAAAATTTTTGAATATAAAATGAGCAAGTAAATATAAATACACAACAAAATATATAAATACATTATGATATATATATATATATATATATATATATATAATACATCTTAATGTTTTAATATTTATATGAAAATTGAAAAAAATTCCTTAACTAACTTATGTTTAGAAATTTCAAAATTAAATAATTGTTATATATAGACCATTCTTGTGAAAGATGCTCAATATACAGTGTCTTTAAAAGGTGTGTATTTTGATTTATTTTAGCAATCTACATCTTAATTATAGAATATTGTGCCGGAATACATGGTACGGATGATACGTAAATAAAGTGTAGTTTGTGTATCTTTCTTTACCATCGAAATGTTTCAAAAATCATGTAACACTTCTTGAATATTTTTTTTATTCAAATTTAATTTTATGGATTTCATTATTAAATAAAAAATTATTATTGAATAGATATGTGATAGGTATGCCAAACAAAACTTTGTAAAGGCAACATAATAAATAATGGTAAGATGGGTGTAATTTTTGGAGGGTTGTTCTGTTGTGTTGGGTGAAGCACCTTGCAAATTCATTGCAATCTTTAAGGCGTAATAGTTGAAGCCTTCATTCACTTCTTTTCCCGTTCACGCACGGATGCTTCTCATAACCAAAGTAAATTAATTCAACATAGTTAACAGAAATTAATGCTGCGTTTTGTGGCATTGCTATTTAATTATTCTCAACCACTACAATTACAAATGTTGTTGTAAAGAGACATTTTTTAATTTAATTTCTCAACTGACGTGTTGTTTTTGTTTACTTTCTCACGTTATTTCAGAAACTTGTTTTCTGAGTACTTCTCATGATTTCAATCCATTCAATGTAATTCGTAAAAACTAATTTCAAAAATAAAAACAAAATCAATTCAAAAAATTAATCAAGTAATAGTGTGTATATATATAATACTTGTATAGATGTATGTTTATGAAACTATTATATAATAATTTTTTATGGTCTTCATTTGAATGAATTTGACTAGAATGCATAATTAACCATGGAAATGCTTTTTTTTTTCACTATCATCCAATAATAATATATTCTCATGCATAACAAGTTTGTTAAATTTTACAATAATTACTTTAAAACAGTTTTGATTGCTTTAAAATAAAATATAACAAATTTCATATTGATAAGCACTGAATATTAAACCCTTATTTAAATCAAAATTTATTGTAATAATGTTCTCCAAGTTATCAGTTTTGAATTAGTTTGGAAGTTGTTTGTTGCGTTCGTTTTAAAAATTTATGACTCCTATGTTTTATATTGAAATAGATTTACTTAAAAAGCATACTATATATTTGATTATGTTGGATTTTGTTTTGTAATCTACTTAGTGTTGGATCGAGTATTACGATTGGTATTTTCAGTTTTATTCAATCTTGCTGGAATGCTGAGTTGTATATTCAAAATATTATGGTTTTTTATCAGTGGGTAATTTTCATGAACTAAAATAATATTTTGAATAATAATAAAAAAAAAACAAAAAGTTGAAAAAATCAAAATTAAAAATAATATTAATTTATATTACAATTTTCATCTTACAATTCAACTTAAACGATTTTAATAACTGATAATTGTTATATTTTAATTATTTACTATTATCATACTTAAATCAATTTATTATCATATTTATGTTTAAATTAAATCACTTTTTTTCTTTAAAAAAAAAATCTAGAATGAATCACCTTTATGTGTCGTACTCTAGGAGTGTGGGCTTTCTTTCATTGGGCCGGCAAACATTTTGGGCCAATAATGTATGTTCAAACTTGGGCTTGGATCAGTCAAAGAAAGAAACGTACGTCGATGCATTAACTTAAATATTATTTCCAGTCTTTAAATTTATTTTCTTAATTATTGTTTATCAAATTTTTAATTTTAACGTTTGAAATATGAATTTGTGTATCCTAAATGGCCAAGAATTATAGCATGTTTTAACGTTGTCAAGCGCGCATATTTGTTTTTTGCGCCAAATATATGAACAATGAATGAAACGTACGTAAAGTAGCTTGTAGCAAACGACACACTTGTTAGTTGGCCACCATTCTTTTTCCTCACCCATCAGCCAAAAATGCGTCACCCCTGGCTTGAATAAATAATTTCTATATTATGTTCATATGAAAATTATTTATTACTTACCGTACAAACCAAGTAAAGAGAATGATAGAAATATCTACAAGAGAGTTTTAAATCATTTAGTTTACATAAATTTTGGCTGCTTGCGTGGTTTATCAGATAATTATATATTTCGTGGCATATTCTATGCTTCACCAAATGAGACAGGTCAATTTGTCCTAAAAAACTGAACAATAATTGAGTTGCATAATATAAACGATTCCATTTCAACTCTGGAATATTCAACTGATACTATCAATACTCTGCATCAAGATCTGCATTGACATATTGATTATGGTATAGCACTCAGCACAGCTAAGCAACTCTCCTACACGAATCAGTAAACCAGAACATTCGATGTCTACATGTTAAGTACAAGGTCTTTTATTAGAAAAAGCTTCACTTATATATGGGAATTTAAAGTTTGAATACTGTTCTGTAATTAGACATGGGTGGGAGTTGTGTTTGGAGGTGTTGGAGCTGAAGCCACGCGTTTTCCTCTCTCAGATCGGCTATTCTCGGCGAACTTGAGACTTGACTGGTGCAAGCCCTTCTGTTTCTCCTCTTCATTCCATTCAGAGGTGTAATAGAGTTCTTCGTTGACATCTTTTGAGGGGGGTAGGAACATGCTACCCCACTGTGGGAAATGAACAAGAGTCACAGGAAGAGTGCAAGCCACTATCATCGCCCCCATCAAGGAGAGACCCGTGGAAGTGGAGAATTTCGAGGTTGAAAAGAAAACCAATTGGGTCAAACCAGACCCAAAGTTTCCACCTGCACCAGTAAGACCTGATATGATCCCCAAAGACCTTCTTGAGATGAAAGGAATGATACCAAAAGTTGCACCACATGCAGCTTGAGCTCCTATAGAGAACAAAATCATGGTCAACACAGCAATAGGAAGAGAATTGGCACGGCCCAGCCAGATACAGAAAGCCCCTCCTAAGGTTTGGAGGATCCAAAGGGTCCACAATCTTCCCCTCATGCCAAACAACCTCCCTGCAACATCGGAAGCATACCCTCCAAAGGGTCGAGCAACTATGTTTGCCATTCCAAATGAGGCAGCAATGATCCCAGCAGTGTGAAGCTTCAGATTAAATCTGTTTCATATTCATTCAATAATTCATTATGTAAGGTTCAAACACCAATTTGTTGCGGAACAGGAATTAAAGTAATGCATGAATGAACTAACCTGTCATAGAAATACTCGGCAATGACATTGTCTGTTGTCAATTCAACTCCCATCGAGTACCCATAGAGAAGAGCAAAAATCCATGTTCTGTAATTCGTTATGGCATACCATAGCACCTGAACAAATATTTGAAATTCGTTACTTCATGGAAAAGTATAATCACTGTAATTTGTTATGCCATATTGAAAATATCTTTTTGGATCACTAACCTTAGAAAACTTATCTCTGGCTACATCACCCTTTTTCTGCAAGGCCCCAAGGTTTCCATCAGGCAAGTCCTGACCTAAAGTTAGGACCAGGATCCCCATGATGACATGCAACCAACCCGGAACAAAGAATGCAATCCTCCAAGCGGTGAAGGGAGTAGCCCCGGCTCTTCTGATAAGTTCGTACACCAAAGGCATTATGAGCTGGGTGGCTCCGCCACCCATGTTCCCCCACCCCGCCGCGGTACCATTCGCTAGCCCTATGATCTTGCTGTTGAACATGGTGCTCATCCAGTACTGGCAAGACACGAAGGTGGCCAAGGAGAACCCTATCAAGAACCGAACCGCTATATACCCAGAAGCATCGCTCACAAAGGACATGCAAAAGACGGTGGGGGCGGAGAGCATGATGAGGAAGGCGCAGCCATAACGTGGACCCAAGAGGTCGCACACTGCACCCATTGCAAGCCTAGAGAAAATGCTTCCGGACACAGAAGCAACGCCGGCGTTTCCAATGTCGCTTTTGGTGAGGTTGAGGTTGTCGCGGATGATGGGGACAAGAGGGGCTGCTGCGAAGGTGGAGACAAAGCAGGTGAAGAAGGAGATCCACGAAAGGTGGAAGGTTCTCATGTGGGGATTGGCGAGAGAGAAGAGTTTGAAAACCTTGGCCTTGTGTTCAGAATCTACAGGGAGAGCAAATTTGGCTGTGGTGTCGGTGGGAACCATTGGAGAGGCAACTGAGGCTACGAATGTTTGTTCTCTTCCTGTGACTCCATGCATGGAGCTTCCAGGAGAGCCTTCGATCTCAGCCATTTGAGCTTGACAACAATGGCGGATGAAGAGGTAGAATAGGGATTGAAGTGTTGGTACTGTGAAGAACAGGGAAGAGGTGTGGTGTGGCTTTATAGTGAAGAAGGAGTTGACTGTGTAAGAATGTGGTACGAGGCAAGTGGGTTCCCAAGGAGAGTGGAACTCAAAAATAAAAAGTAATATTTCCATTTCGCCGCATATATCTGCAGCGTGTAACGCGTAGATGTCTCATGGTATATCCCAAAGGTAAAGAATCTCGCGATGATACTGAATGAATAGATAAATAAAATATAACACTTTCCTGCTGCTACACGCTTGTGTGCATGTTTTCATCGGAATGCATGTACGTAAATATGATGAGGTAACAAATGAGGTCGGTAAAATTACAACATGATATTTTATAATTCATCAGTTAGATTCATTAAAATCTTTGCTACACAAGTTATCTAAAATGTATAATAAATCAAATGCTAACCAAGCTTTGGTTTAACGGATGAGCAGTTGAATAATAGGATGTTGGAATGAAGTTTTATCTGAAGGAGGGAATATTTTTAGTAGGAATTAAATGGGGTTAATGATTTCAAGCAAGAGATTTCACGATGTATATCATCGACTCAAGAATATCAAGAATAGGACACATGAAAATGGAAGGAAGAAAATACCAAAACTTTTACTATTAAATCATTATAATATATAAAAAATGGATGCAATGGAAAACAAATATTTTTACACAAAAATATGCATTACAAAATGATTGACGCAAAGATAGTTTAGGGGGATGAGAAGAATACAACTATCTTTCAATTTTATGTGTTTTTGTGTGCAACTAAATAATCAATTAAAAACCTATTTTATAAGTCTATAGCACTTACCTTGTCTGAAATATTTGCTATAAATACACATGAATAACAATAATATAACACAATCGGACATTTCAATCGATTTTATATGCCTTGTATGAATGAATATAAAAGATAATAGGATTAGAAAAATTATGTGAATTTCTATGACAAGTATACGTAACCATAGGAATATTTAAAAACAAACAAAGGATGATAAAAAAAATTAGAATGACATATTTAAAAGCTTAGAACATAGGTAAAAAAAATATTGAAAACAATTTTTTCATATCTGAATGGTGTTTTATGTCAAAAAAAATTTATCTAATGTGTTAAGACAGTTCAAATGTGAGCTAAAAATAGAGGTCACATATACTATATTCTTATTTTTGTATTTTATTCTAACTCAGTGTTTATATATTGTTAAATTTTTTAAACAATCTTATTACAAAAGAAATGACTACATTTTGAAATTATAAGAAAGAAACACATTAAAGGTACTATTACAAATTTTCATATTATATGGGAATTTTCTTGTAAATTTATTAAAATATTTGTAAGAAAAGACTTTTTTCTGTCATTTTTTCCAATAATTTTAATTGGCAGGTAATTTTTTCATGGATAATCATTTCCTACAAAATTATAAAATTTGCAAGTATTTCTTACAAAATTTATTGTAAAAAGTGTTTTGTACAAAATATTTTACAAGAAAATTGGTAGCAATTTCTTGCAATTTTTTTTAACAACAAAATTTGTAAGTATTTCTTAGAAAAAAATTCAAAACAAAATTGACAAGAAATATGAGTCCTTTTTAGTAGTGAGAGAATATATCTCATGTGGACTTCATTAGAAAAATATGATTTCTCAGGTCTCATTGGTGTTTGTTCTCCCCAGTGAAACCCCATCTGTAAAACCTAACAAGTGGTATCAGAGCCGATGGTTAAAATCGGCTCAGACGAGTATAGTATGGTCTTAGTATCGAAAGTCTTCCTAGCAAGGGTTTCAGGTAAGCGTGTCCTGTTAGGAAGAACGACGGTACAGTAAAGGAGTACTCGTGGTTGGGAATGCTTCCGCTGGAGGAGGAGTGTACCAATGTGGTTGAAGGAACTCACCCTTGAGGGGGAGATTGTTTAGGAATCAGTGTGAGTCTAAGTCTCACATTGACTATAAATGAGAAAGTAGAGCACTATATAAGAATAAAGATCCATAAACCTATTGTCTTAAGGTTTTGGGTTGAGAGTGGTGTCAATACCTTATGTGGTTAGGCGCAGGTCTCATTGGTGTTTGTTCTCCTCAGTGATACCCCCTCTATAGTCCTAACAAGTGGTATCAGAACCGATGGTTAAAATTGGCTCAGACGAGTGCAGTATGGTTCTAATATGGAAAGTCTTTCTGGAAAGGGTCCCAGGTAAGCGTGTCCCATTGAGAAAAACGACGGTACAGAAAAGGGCAGAAAAATGAGTACTCGTGGTTGGGAATGCTTCCGCTGGAGGGGGAGTGTACCAATGTGGTTGAAGGAACTCACCCTTGAGGGGGAGATTGTTAGGAATCAGTGTGAGTCTAAGTCTCACATTGACTATAAATGAGAAAGTAGAGCACTATATAAGAATAAAGATCCATAAACCCATTGTCTTAAGGTTTTGGGTTGAGAGTGGTGTCAATACTTTATGTGGTTAGGCGCAGGTCTCATTGGTGTTTGTTCTCCTCAGTGATACCCCCTCTATAGTCCTAACAAGTGGTATCAGAACCGATGGTTAAAATTGGCTCAGACGAGTGCAGTATGGTTCTAATATGGAAAGTCTTTCTGGAAAGGGTCCCAGGTAAGCGTGTCCCATTGAGAAGAACGACGGTATAGAAAAGGGCAGAAAAATGAGTACTCATGGTTGGGAATGCTTCTGCTGGAGGGAGAGTGTACCAACGTGGTTGAAGGGAAGGGACTTACCCTTGAGGGGGAGATTGTTAGGAATTCAAGTGAGTTTAAGTCTCACATTGACTATAAGGATAAAGACCCATAAACTCATTGTCGTAAGGTTTTGGGTTGAGAGTGGTGTTAAATCCTTATGTGGTTGTACTTATGTCTCATTGGTGTTGTTTCTCTCAAATGATACCTCATCTATACAACATAACAGAATATATGTATAAATATACTTTTTTTGTAATGTTTTGGATTTACAAAGATCATAAGGTGTTGTTCGAGTTGTGTGTTATATGTATGACCTTTGTATTTTGAAAAGTGAATCTAGTATCTGAAATTTTCTTATTCACACTTTCAATATATTAATTGATATACTTATATTCGGATTGAGACATTTTTAATACCTCTCTTTTTTTTATTTATATTAGTTATTAATTATGAAAAAAGATTTATGATTCAATTTTTTATAATAGTTTTAACATTATTTGAAGTGAGATATTTAAAGGTTAATGAAATTAAGTAAACTGTAAATAATTAAACTATTCTGAATTACAAGTTTTCTTATCAAAATGTATTCCATAATAGGAGTATTTTTTTTTTCAATTTAAAAGAGAGGTTAATGCTGACCAAAAGGGAATTGTTTACTGAATTGAAAAATGAAATTGTTAAGATTAAAAAAGCCAATTTTGGGGATAAATTTAAGGAAGCGAAGTAGTATACGTCATCGTATCGTCAACTACTAAAGATATTTTGTTATTTGCTTTTCCAATAATTTGTACGGAACAAAAATACGGAAATGCTAAGTCGTAATATATGTGCCAAATTATGATTATTATTTTATCTAACTTTAATTATCTTTTAATTAACATTAGACATGCCCAATGGATAAGCTTTGCAGAAAGATTTTTTTTTTAATGGTTACTTAAAATATTATTCAATACATGAAGGAAAAGAAGGTAGAATCTGTCATGCAGCCATATTATAATTTTTATTTGTTCTATATTACAAAATTTTAACCTGTTTATAAAAAAACCTTTAATTTAAAATACATTGTAATACCTTAAATTGTTTTTACTAAAATCACACCATGTTTAGCTTGTAAAAGACCCCCAAAACATCTTAAATATATTACAACAACTTTTAGTTTGAATGACATTAACTTGGTAGTTTTAAACATTTTTTTGGATTAGTTAACAAAATATGTCTCGTTAACGAATGAAATCCAGCGTAATTAAACAAAATAACTGGTGATTTTTTTTTTAATAAAAATGATACTTTCTCAACGACTATTAAAACACTTAAGTACACTATAATTTAGTTACAAGTTTTCTCTATAATAATTTAATTATAAAGTATTACGTCTATACATTTTACTTATTGATTATATAATAACAGCTTCAAAAGTTATGTATACTAATAATACTATCTTATTAATTGATAGTTTTAAAAGTCAAATTTTCAAACTCTGTTCAAATTTAATGATTAATTTTACAATTTATTTCGATCGGACATGTGTTATTTTCTAGATTATTAAATTTATTTCCCACATATAGTGTGTGATGTCCTTTCTGAAATTCATTAGTTAAAAAAAAAGTCAAATTTATGGGTTTTGTCGGCATTATATCAAATTATTAAGTTGAATTTTAAATATAGCCACTTTTGAAACATCCATAATCCATGTTGTTAGCATGCAAGTTGTATTAAAACGACATTTCAACATGGCCAACTTGATTAAAATCGAGGTTTGACAAAACTAAACAACATTTTGGTTAATTAATTACAGACAGTGGATTTAACATAAAATCGTATATATATAATTAATTCTTTTAAAAAAATCATATTATGATATCATGTCATCGTATAATATGTATGTATACATATGTATTACTCGTCATCTCAATCCATTTTGTTGTTTACATGTTGTCGAAGTTGACTTTATATATGAAATAATAAAAATGAAAAAGTCTTAAGCAATAATAATTGGTTAATGAAAATTTCTTAGGTGTGTAATTGAAAGTTGTTGCAAATGATGGCAACACAAACTATAACTTACACACTCAACCTACCCTTTCAAGAGCTCTTAGAGTTTAAGAAGTATTGTAATTAGCATAAGCGTAGACCTTTTTTGTAATAATAATTATATAATCGCATATTCGCTGAATATAAGAGCTTTTCCATTTTTTATAAGAACTTGTGTTTATCATGTTAATGGTAAAGAGCTCTTTTTATCTTTTTAAGCATTCACTAACTACATGAACTTGATATTTTATTTATTTATTTAATTTGGAGACAGTGATTTTAAAAGATGAAAATATATGAATGTAATAATATTGATAATACTAGATCAATTTTATAAACCATTCTTGAAATATTATCAGTTATTTATGAATATTTAGATATTACTTACAAATTATTATTGTTTTTTAATAATTTATTTTAATTATATTGTTTGTAATAGTAATAACTTATATAATTCACCGATAACTTTATACGAGTCATCAAAGAATTCGTTAGTTGATTTTTTTTTTATAATAAATATGTATTTTGCATAGTTTATGAGAGAGTGTGGGGATATTTTAAAAATGGTTTTAATTGTGTCAACGGATAATCAATTTAAGTTGGAATACACACGGAATCTAATCCACAAGAATAAAATTGAAAGAAAAGAACTACACATTTGAAGTACCTAACTTATATATTTTACGCAATTTTTTTTTTCTATTGACAAATATTAATATATTATTTCTTTTCAGTTGAGTATTCATATCTACACCCTATCCCTTTCTTCGACTATTATAACCAGGCTAATGTTATATCTCCATGATTTGTGCAATTGAAATCTAATAAACTAAAAATCTAACACTAAATTTTCAATTAAGACTTTAAAAAAAATTAAAAACTAAATTACAATTCATATTGTTCCCATTATTCGGTCACAATTTTTAGTTTGCGATATTTTTTGCTTTATCGTTGACTGATTATAGTCTCCAGATTTAAGATAATTTGTAATTTTAGTTTAATATTTAGTTATGCATATATTCAATTGTTTACTTTTTAGTTAATCAAAATACTACTCAGCACCTTAAATTATTGTGTGAATTCTAGAATTCAATTGGATGAAAAAGTAAACTAAATATAACATATACAAATATTGATAACTGAATGGAAATTGTGTATTTGAAAAAATATAAGGATTAAAATATAACAAAAGAGGAAAAGAATAAAAAAATGGGTTCAAATATAAAAATAACTAAAGTTATAATGATTTAATTAAATTTTAAGTTTTTGATAAATTTTAATATTTTTAATTAAGTTTCTATTAATTGTTCAAATTTTGTATATTTTTTAATTAAATATATGTGATTTAATTTTTTTTACTGCGTGATATGGTTGCTATTTTAACTACTTATTCTGCATTTTTTTTAAATGTGAGATTTTTATGTTTAATGTAAAACGATATTAAATAACGAATAAATTTTATTACTCTAATTAAAAATATATTAGCCTCATATTTATAATTAAATCATAAAAACTTAATTCAAACACATAATGATTTTGAATGCAGATGTGAAACTTAATTAAGCCAATTGTATTTAGCATATTAAAATGGAAAATAAAAACGAAGCTGTAGAAAAAATGTAAAGGATGCAATTAGCATTTCCACCAGTAAACTGGAAATTTAAAGCCCATGTTAAAATCCGTGCAGTTGTAGGCTAAGAACATCAGCCCAATTTCATTCAGCCCATTCAGTGATTGGACTGGACGGTGGAGCCTGCTTCACTATTTGGACAGCAGCAATTGTTCAACGAAGGAGCCCACGTAAATTAACAATTGAAAACATAGATGTTTTTTTGCCAATACTAACAAAAGTTATTGTTCACACAAAAAATCTCCGAATTTTGTATAGATTCGAGAGAACTTAATTTCTTTACAAAATTTTGGAAATTTTGATCAACAGGTAATTCGTTGTTTTGATAATTAGTTTAATTAAAAATTTGAAATCCACAAAGAATTTATTATATAAAGTTTTGCAGAAAACATTCCTACAATATATATATATATATATATATATATATATATATATATAATATTTTTTATTTTATTAAAATGATTGCACAAATTAAATAAATCAATATAGATATTTTTTTAAATGTAAGGTAATAAATCAAAAGAGTGTCTAAAGGAAAGAGAACACATTCTACCCATAAAAGGAGTGATTTTAAATAATAATTATTTAAAATTAATCTATTATCTTTATGATGAAATGCAGGTATTTTAAATAAAGTATAAATAGCAATGTTGCTAGTAGTGGCTGTTGTTTTTTTCATGGTTATGCTGTGAGATAGCACAATACTCTTTGGTTGGATTTTGTTGATAGATTTAATTAAGTTCTGAGTTTTTTCTTTTTAACAAATCAGGGTATTTATAGTTGTATTTTTAATATTTTTTATTAAATATTTGAATTTTTTCAATTGAAGTTTTGTAATTTCATTTTTGTTAATTGAATGGTGTTGTTGTTGTTTTGTTTTTTTATCTTGTTTTTGTTCTTACCTATTAAGAAATGTGAAAAATTTGCGATTAATAATATAAGATTTTAATTAATGTTAAATGACAATGTCTTTAATTGTTTTAATATTAAACTTGTGAAGATAAAAAATAAATGACGGAATAAGATAATTATGTCATTCAATTAATTAAAAAAACTAAAATAAATATGAAAACTTTAATCATCTAATAAACAAAAAATTAATAAAAATTCAATTAAGTATACACAAAAATTTAGACAATATTTAAAACTTTTCTTATTAACATATATTGATATGAATCTTGTTTTTACTTTTTCAGGAAAAAAAATACTCACATATTCAAAAGCTAAAAAAACATATGCACATATTACTTAATTATGTGAAACATTGTAAACATTACAAAATATTATTCAACACTCTTTGGTTGATGAAACTAAGTTATTAAATATTATGAAAAAAATAAAGATAAAATGAATGTATGTAAAAATAAACTTATATCTGCCTTCTGGTGGAAGATTTAAATTATTTGTATGATATTTAAAATAAAAAAAATACCTTAAAATATTTTTTAATTTGATTTTTAGTTTCTCTGAAAAAAAGAAACTGACCATTTTTAATCTTTTATTTATTTCTTTCCTTCAAATTCTTTCATTTATTTAGTGACTTATCCTCACTATAACCTCATCAATGAACCCCACAAAATAACTCACTTAAAAAATTGTATCAGGTTCATCCACCCCAATTTCTAAGCGAATTTATTTTTTTAATAAAAAATTTAAATAAAGAGCTTATATTTTTAAAATTTAAGTCATATTTATTAAATTATTTTTAATTTTATATATAACAATTTGGCACTTAAATAAATATAAACTATAATAAATGTATGTATTTTGAAAAGTAATATTACTTTTAAAATTAAAAATATTATATAATAAATATGTATGATACAGGTTGACTTACACTTGTAGACTGGTCCAACCCTTTTAGAATATGGATTAAATGGGTCGGATTAAAAATGGTCCCCTTCAATTTACACAACATTTTTTTTTTTTAGTTTAATCTAACTCTTTTTATACATTTTTCATATATTTGTATTCAATCAAACTTATTTTAATAAGTATAGTCACTTTCATAAATGTACCATTTAGCTTTTCTTAATGTAATTTTTAATATCAATTTTGAATCTGACAATTTAATCGTCATAAAAGTATTATACTTAAAATATAGGGTACAAAAGATTACAATTCTTACTAGGCTGAATTATAGTTGTGTTCTTTACATTTTACTAAATACGTAATTTTCGTCTCCAATTTATTTTTTAAAAATTTTAGTATTTAGATTGTTTTTTTTCATGATTTTGATTTCTTAATTTGTTTTTCAGTTATTTTTTGAACTTATTATGTTCAGTTTAGTTGTTCTTAACTCGGACATGACCGTTACATTATGGTCATGGCTTCTCTATTATAAGATTAAGAAGTGTAGCTGCTGCATGTACTCGGTACCAAATATAATTTGGCAATGGTTTAATATATTCTTTTAATAAGAAAACTAAATAAATTTATAAATAATTAAAATTACGCAAGAAAAAAAAAGACTAAAATCGTGGATAATTGAAACTTAAGCGACAAAAATTGAAAAAGAAAAAGTATGATTTAAATTGTGGATTTTGTAAAATATAAAAACCAAAAGTACAAGTAAACCTCTTTTCTATTCAACTTAACAAAAAATATAATTTAACTTTTATTGTTATAGTAGAGATGGATCACATCTTGAATAATTTAGAAATATTAACTTTATTTTGTTTTTATTTTACTTTTAGAAGAAATTATAACTCGAATGAATACTATACGAAAACTGACCTGTCCAATGATCAAATCATTGAGAGTTTAATTTAAATAGTTTATCTAACAAATTTGATTAGTCTAATGACTAAAATTTTCAAAATTTCAATTGATTGAATTTCGCGCAACAAGAAATTTGTTCATTTAACCACTTTGTATGATTTAAAAATTCAAATAAATGTTGAAAGTTCCAAATCGACTAGAGATAAAGCCAATTTACAATGTATAAATCGGTGCAATCCTCATCTTACAAGTTGGTTTTATGAGGTTAAGTTAGGCTTAGAACTCACTTCTAACATAGTATCAAAATCATTGTTTTAAAAGAAAATTAAAGTCTATCTTAGCGAACTTTCTCTTGGACATTCTATTCTACCTGATATCGGACCGCTAACGAATTACCCACTAATTTCTTGTCCCATACACAAGATAAATGATTTTATGGAATTGAGTTACACTCAAAATTCATTTCTAACAACAAAATATAACAAGTGATCCAAAGGGTACAATAAGACTGTTTTTTTTATTTTTTATTTCATATGCCTAACATGAACTATTTTGTTTTAAAATATTAACTTAAACCAATTTTAACTCATTTGATGTATTATAACTTTTCACTGCTCAACATGAAAAAAATATTTGAATTTGTATTCATTTTTTTAAATAAAAATAATAGTCTCAAATATTTTTAAGCTTTTAATATCTTGTTTATTCAAAATAAAATAAAATTGTTTACAATAAACCAGAAATAAATGAATTATATTACAAGATGAAATATTATGACCATATTTCTAAAAATTTAAATTCAAGCTCAAACATTTGAAGTAAATTTGAATAACATAATTTTTACAAAAAAAAATCAAATATTATGACCACATAAACTTTAGGTCTATATGATCTACCTTAAGGTGCTATAAAAGCTTAACTATCCCTACCTGTTAAATCTTGTTTAAATTTAAAGTTAAGCTTCCAACTACTCATATCAAACAGGAAAGTTAAACCTATACATAAAAACTTTGATCAATATATACGTAAACATACTTTATGATCTTGGACTAAGGAAGATTTATCAATATTCTAAATACCTCAGGCAAGACCCTAAGTCTTCATACATATAAAACTTCCAAAATCAAAATGGAACTTGCTTTTAAACAGGTTTTGATAGAACAATCTTGTTCTTAAGGTAGATCGGAGTGTACAAAGGATAAACAACTATTTGAAAAATGTAGAAAAAACATAAAGAGAAAATGGTCTAAAAAGATATTATTTTTTTCTTAAAATATATGTTTAAATTGTTAATTTATTCTATTTATTATTAATTAATAAAATAGACGTGATTTTCAGTTTTTTTACATCGCTATTTTGAAAGAGTAGATGTTTTTTTTTTCTTTTGAGAGCATGATATTATTTTGAGGCTGATTAATTGATACAGTTTTGGGATGTTACGTAGTTGGTCGAAAAAGTCTGAAATATTAAAACTATTTTGTATCAAGATTCCCCAGAAATTGATTGTCAATAAGTGTCATAAACTGAATACATTTATTACCATGAAACATTATAACTATTTTGTATAATGATTCATCAATTCTATGTGACTAAGTTTGGTGTAGACATTTTACTAAATTTGTATAAAAATTAAATTTTGTATAAAGATTCCCATAAATTGAGTGTGAATAAGTGTAATAAAGTGAATAGATTTGTTAGTTTAGGTATACCATGAAACATTATAAGTATTATTCATGAATTGAATGAGTGAGTTTATAGATGGAAGCGAAGAGAGTCCTTTGAAGTGCATGTCTGCCCCATTTACACCTAGTAGTATGACATACACACTGTGAGTGACAGTGAGGGACCATATCATACCATAAAATGTACAATACACATAAACCATGGGGACCAAAATACCCCACTCACCACTACCCATTCCAACCAACATAAATACTCTTTTTCATTTCAACCTTTTCATTTTCCAACATTTTAAAAATAATGAAAATTTTTGACTATTAAATTTTGATAATCTCTACTTACAACATGATGTGACATTTTTTAAGTGATTTTAAAATATTAAGAATGAAAAAGTAAAAAAATAAAAAATCACTTTAAAGATGCTTCCGAAGATTGTATGAGAAAGTTGTTAAAGTTTAATAATAAAAAATCATTTTTCAAAATAATAACAATCGAACTACTTTATCTCACTGTTTTCTTGAACAATCAAACCCACCCTTCTTCAAACCATGCTTCATTCAAAATGGTTTAGATTAATCAGATTATGGAAATTTTATCCCCATCTTATGCTTAGCCGAATGACTTCTATTTAGGCATAAAACGGGTCCACTAATTGTATACCCTTTCCAACATGGTACAAAAAAAAAATTAACCTAGTCTAACATCTCTTTATGGGCCATGAGTAAAAAACAACCAACTTATAGAAATGAGGCTGAATTTTATGTTTTCATGTCCACCACCTTATAATTGTTCAAAGTTTAAGTTTGAATGACTTCACATTTTTGAATGATTTTGCCAAAGTCTTGTTTTGGACACATTCTAGTTGTTAGTATTATGTTGATGATGAAAGTTGAACCTAAAACCTTTTTAATCCACTTGAAAATTAGGAGAAATAAAGTTAATTTGGTGGTAAAATTTGAAAAAAGAGTAAGAGAAATTGTGGGTTCAATTGTTCTGACTAACCTTATCTATATTTTACCATTAAACTAATTTTATAACTCCTTTTGCTGTTATTAAATTATGTGATAACATATCATATAAATGATAAACTTAGAAAATTATGAAGGAAAAAATTACCATCATCAAACAATAGCAAATAAATTACCGATTTTAAAAGGAAAAATATAATAAAAAAGCTATTGTTGATTTGTAAGTTTTTTTCTTTTACTAAAGATAACATACAATTGTACTTTTTATATAAGAACAAATGAAAAATATGGTTTTAGATTTATTATACGGGAAAAAGAATTCAAGATTTGAAATAAGAATAAAGAACATCAACTATAAATAATTCTAAGACAAATAAAAAATCACTTTGATAATCCAAACATGGGCTAATTAGTGACAGAACAATATTACAATGTTTAACTCAATATGCGAAGATGTCCCTACGACTAGACATATATGTGAGTATGGTTAACAATGGATTGTTACTTTGTCTCAAAGTCTAACAGCAACATGCCAATGTATGGGGAACATGTAGTTATCTTGCTTTGTCGTTGTACATTTTTTTCTATGATTAAAATCTAAACATATCCTATTCTTATTTAGTACAAATACAATTTTTAAAAAACTAAAGTACCTAAACCAAATTCTTTTATAACTCTAACTGAATAAAACTAGTTTTTTTTTTCTTTTAATTTTATAAACAATATATTAAAAATATAATCCTGTTTGTAATTTATTTTTTCCAGAAGTTGAAGTTAGCAGTTCCCTATTTTATTTGCTGTTGCATTTGGAAAAATTAAATTGAGAGTAAGTGTTATCAGATATAAAAGACAGGTATTGAGGTTTGTAAAACTCAGGATGTAAAACTAAATAAACAGACATACACCAGCTATATAAAGTTTATAATCAAAATCTCACAAATGTAAGACAACTTTGCAATTTATAATTATTTTTACAAGCATCTGATATAAATTTTTACTATTTATAATTTTTTTCTTCACTCCTTTCTCGTATATGAAGTCATGAATTTGCTTCTGCATCATACATAGTATTGCAAAATAAAATAGTTACTGATTAATTGCACAGGCAAAGAAAAGTTATACAACACATTACTGTAATGGTTTAGGGTAAAAACAAAAGACAGTATTTCTCTTGGCAATTGCATGATTTAATTCAGTAACCCCAAACATTGATAAGATCAATAGAGGAAGAATATTTTTAAAAAACTTGGATAAATGGTTACCTTTTTATTTTAAAAATGTATAACAGACTCGTTCCCATCACAATTTCCTTACACCAATAACAAATAATTTATAATGAAAATATTATTAAATCCTTAAGCAATGCTTTTTGAGATACTAGCTAGTTAGGGAAATTCTAAATATCATTCAGACCAACTTCACAGTTTATTTTGATCATACATAGAACACTCTAAACTTTTATAATATAGTATTTTCTTAACACATTATTTTTTCTTGAACTCAAACAGTTGATATAGAACTTCATAATAATGTGGATGACTTTTACACACTGTGATATCATTCTGATTGAACTCTTTTTCTGTATGTGCTCGCTTCATTAGTTGTAACATCATTCATAGACTTATTTCTCTTGTCTCATGATTAATCTTTGTTGTACAGAAATAATTTCTCAACTTTTATGGCAAAAAGGAGACACTATGATCGTTAAACTGCCTGTATGTCAGTGAAAACCAAACAAAATAATGGCATTGTATCCTCCAGCAAGGGGAGAGAGAACACCAAGATCTGTATGCAGTACGAAGAAATAGGGCAAGATAGTGAAGAGAGTGTTTGGCATAATTTCAACAAGTGGAGAAAAATATGTGAACCAAGATTGGACAGCGATGCCAGCACACAAATTTCCATGATAACATCTTAAATATAGACTGAATTATCACTGTCATAAATATTCAACAATATTATATTATTCTGCAAAATTAAAACCTTCTTCTACTACTTAGATCTTTGACCAATAATAATGTGTATAATAAGAGAGGTGAATAATAATGGATCCATGGGGGGTGAAATATCTCTGCTGTTGATATTACTTACCAAGGGTTCAACCATTGTAGCGATTTCTGTGCATGCTAAACCCAAAACTTTGACATGAATCTAAGACAAAAGTCCGTGGTTGGACATAACCAAGTTCCAAGCCAGCTTCAATTTTCAGTGATCCTCATATGCAAGCCACTTGGAATAGAATGTCCATATTTATAATATATTTCATTAAATTCCTGCATATAATATTAAATGTGGTAATAAAAAGGACAAAATTTTAGACACGGGAACCCCACCCCCTATCCGAGAAAAACTACAACAATATCAGTAATTAAAAGCACAGGTTTATCAAGTTAACAAATCAAAATCTTATAATCTGGCACCACAAAAAACTGCAGGCTGAAGATGTTTATATATATATATATATATATATATATATATATATATATATATATATATATATATATATATATATATATGTTCTGGTAAAAGTACATATAAGCGTTATAGGATTTGATGGATGGATCTGAATAACAGAAGCTGAATGAAAACTGATGATCAAATAAAAAACATGAGAAACATGAGATGGCGAACTAAAATCCAAATATTAATTTCTCTCTCTTACTCTCTGCATTATGTGTGTGTGTCTTTATTGGGTGTAGATTTGGATAAAGTGATGTTTGAATATATATTAAGAAACTGAAAAGACACCATTTCTCTTGCAGCATTCCTGTTGAAAAGGAATATTCATAGATCTGTGAAGTCAGCACATAAAGGACCTAACACTGAGCCGCTCCACTGAGAGCCTCCAAAATCCAAATAGCCAATATTCGATAACCTAGGACTGTCTGCAAATGAAAAAGGCCTAATTAGTGTAGAATAATAATATTTAAAAGACAAGAAGGGCATCCATAAACAAAAATTTAACACTGCAAATTGCAAACAGAAAAGATAGATGCATGAAAAAAGGCACCTGACAGCAACAGAAAGGAAAGCAGAAAGAGCCACATCTCCTTCTTGTTGTTATGCATCATGATCTCGTGGACAATGCCTGGAACTTTGAGCTGTGTATGTATATGTGTACATGTGTATATATGTGTATATATGTATATACCTACCCACTTTCTTTTTCTTTTCTTTTTTTTTATCTCCTCTCTTTGATTGAGGGGTCTCTACTTGCAGTACTTGTTCAACTTTTTAAAGTCGTTTATGGCTGATGCAGCATCATCAAGATTCTCACATCAAAAAGACGAGCGGTTAGATTGCATCACAGTCCCATCCACCTTCGTTTGCATGTGAATCTTGATGATGCTACATCCGCAAACAACGACTGTGAATCTGTCCATGCAACTATAGCTTCTGAAAAAGAGAGGAATGCACATACATAGACATGTGTATATATTTAGAAGCTATAAAGCATTATTACCACTTTTAGTGAAACGTATGTATGGCTAAAAAGCTCAATAGGTTACTCCAATAGTGAAGACCAGTTAATGTCACGGAAATTTGTCCATGGGGAAAACAAAATAAAAATAAATAAATAAATAAAAAAGGGTGAACAACATGAAACAGAGAGAAAGCAAGAGAGGGTAAAAAATAGAAAAGAAAGAGGGGACACGGAAAATTGAGATTTTATGTGGAATTTTAGCAGCAAGGCCACGAGGAGTCGCTGATGTGGCCTGTTCTAAGTGGTCGGTTTGTGTTTGCCACACGAGGCCAGTTGGGTACCCCGAATGGAATCTAACCACATGAACTCGATTCATACCTCAAGAACAAAAGAAAAGCCAAAACCCCAATTAAAATAAATAAATAAAACAAGAAAACAAGCAAATTCAACCACTACATAAAAACAACAAAAACGCTTACTTTCAGAACCTTCAACGATTGAACAAAACAAAAACATGCCGGATTCAAAGCCAAGTTAAGTATACTTTTACAAAGTACAGGTTTTTGCTGTGTCGATTAAAAAGAACCATACTTTCGCTTGGTGTAAAAGAGATTTAAAAGAAGAACCGTTGATGTAAAAATCAAAACCAAACAGTAATCCCTCGAAAAGGGAAAGACTCACGTACCTTGGCAAATCTATATAGGAAGGAGTAGTTTCTCAAAACATAAAAAGGGCACATCGAGATATTTCATATTTATATATGTAGCCTTGAAAAAGATTATAGATCAGAGTTAGAATCGGAAGGAGAACATATAAAAAAACATACACAGTATGCCCCAATAGATCTAAAGCTGAGAGGAAAAGTATGGAGAAAACGAAAGAAACAAAGGTGGGAAGAGAGAGAGAGAGAGAGAGTGAGAGAGAAAAGGAGAGAGAAGGAAGTATGTGTTGTTGAATGGTAACAGTGGAAGAAGGTTGGGGACTAATATATAGGGGGAGGAAGGTGTATCTGTGAGTGATGGATGAAAATATATATATTGGTAATGAAATTGGTGATTTGGTTTCTCAATATTCCGATTGGTTGGACTTAGCTGTATATAAGGTACTGTACCTGGTTTTATGTGGCTAAGAAGATACTCGTTCTAATCTCCCCCTAAACCCTAATTTCAATTCATTGGCGGAGGGATGACGCCACAAAAAAATAAACTCTTCAATTTTTCTTTCATTTCAAAATTATTTTTAAATTATAAGCTTAATCAAAATTTATCTTTCATCAATTATAATAATGTAATGTAGATCACACACAGTTTTCCTAAATAAATATTTATTATTCAAAATAAAAAGAAATTGGTTTTATAAGAGTGGGTGTGTTTGTTTATGATATAAACTTGACATAAAAAGCTACCATATTTATCACAATATGTTTTAAAGTTTATTTTTGTGACAGAGACTACTGAAGGATATAGTTTTCATCAGTTTTTAAGTTTGACTTTTTATAGAAATCAATAAAATTTAATATTTTTAAAAATAGATGCTTGCACAATTTTAATAGAGTAGAAAAAAAAAATTAAGGTACTAATGTTATATTTACTTTACATAAATGATCTATTAGATTTTTTTTTCTAGTCTAAATCTTAACGTTCTAATTACAATAAATTTTATAAATTTTTGAATTCAGCCTAGATTTTATTCCCGTCAGTCTATGTAAAACACGGTTATCAATTTATTTTCTTATTTATCAGGGATAAAAATTCCTTTATCACGCTTGATATTGGTTTTTAAAATTTTAATAATAAAAATTAATAAATGTATTGTTTTGTGATATAACGGTTACATTTACACTATTTTACCCCTTCATGTATTATTTATTTTATCATTTTAACAAATAAGAAATGTAAATGGTCATTTGATAATAAGATTAGTGTTATAGTAATAAATTGTAACACTATATCATGTATTAATATCAAATTTAAAATATATTTTTCTTCACATAATATATATATATATATATATATATATATATATATATATATATTTATTTATTTATTTATTTATATTCCGTTAAAGAGTGTAGACATGTAGGACATAATATATGGTTGCAGTCTTTATTTTTATTTAATGTTTTAAAGTGTGACAACTACATTCTACAAGATCTCAATTTCAGTCATTCAAAGGTAGTGTAAAACTTATTTATTCACATTCAAAACTTTTAAGATTTTCTTAAAATGACTTAAATTCAAATATGCATGAAACAAAAATTAGGTGTTATTTGGGTGATACTAAGTATGACCAGAAAAAAAGTGGCATTTGTGACATTAATGACATGTTTATAAACATAAAATAAACGCTATTAATTTTTTATGACTAAATTTATAATTTTATTATCATTATTATCATTATTTTTTATTATTAATGTATTCTATTTATAAAATATATGAGAGGGTCGTTATTACATAATGAAGTTTTTATCCAATCAAGTTTTGTTGAAAAGTGAGTTTTAATATGGGTTATTTTAAACAATGTATATTTACTTTATTTTTCATCCTTACTTTCACTTTTATTCTTACTTTACTTTTATATGTCCTCAATCATCATATTTATCGCTTTTGGTTCATATATTTTTTCTTCCTATAGTTCAAATTCACCATGGAATGGACATTCATCTTTTTTCTTTTTTCTCTTTTGTCCTTTTAACATATCAAATTTCACCTTAAATATATTTTAAACATATAGCAATGCATTTAAGACTACCTCTTCAAACTTTGAATTAGGTTGACAAATTTATATATTTGAACAACATTCATTGATTGTTAGTCCTAATAAGAGGTTGCAACCATACAACATTTTTTCTAATCTCCAATCCAAGACCTAGGATATGCAAAATAGATTGCTATTGACTCAAGTGATATTCATCTCAACCTAATAGTTTTACTAGCTTGTACGATAACAACTTTATTATTCATTTATGATTACAACTCTTAGCTATGTTTTTACCCTTCAAACACTTCTAACTTAATTGTTAATTGAATGTTATAGTTTTTCTAAAGAATAAAAATATATTGATTCTCCAAATCCAAGACTTCATGATTTTTCTCTTGAATAAATATGTTTTTTATTTGTGAGACGTGATATTGATTACAAATTACAAAGTATTTTAATTGAATCCATACCACTACAATAAAATTATAAAATAGTGACCAATTTTATGACAAAATAATATGTTTAGAGACTAATTTAGAAACCAATTTCCTAATTAGAGATTAATTTAGAGACCAATTCTTTTGGTAGTTAAAAAACCTAGGTAGCTACAATTAGTGACTAATTGATAATAGAAATTATTTTAATTACCAATTATAATCTTTTGAAACTATTTTAGTTACTAATAATTTTTAGTTTATAAATTAGTATTTAAATTTGTCACTATAATGACTAATTATTTTTTGTCACTAAAATTTGTCATTAATCAAGAATTTTCTTGTAGTGTATATTGGGTTTTTGGATAAGAATTTTTACAATTTCAAGAAATTGAAAATTAATTTAAGAATAAAAATATAATGGATGATCTAATGGTTCTTTGTTGAATAAATACATATTTTATCCAAGACTTAAAATTAGTTACGAATTACTTAAGTGTATTATGAAAGTAAAAATCCCACTTCTAGTATGATTTCAAGAAGTTTAAATTCAAATTATGGAATCAAATTTGAATAATTATCCTTATTCTGTTTCTTATGAGTATGTGAACTTGCGTGCAAAAACATTTGGAATGCTTTTCTGTAAAAAATTATGAATTTGACCCAAATACGAAGATTAGTACAGGTCTTAGAATTATACATCGTCTTAAAGAGAGTTTCGTAAAACATATAAAAAAAATGAATATCTAAATAAACTTGAAGTGTAAATTTGAGATGAATGTGAAGAAAATACTTGCCAAATGTCCAGAGAAAATAATACACAACTCACAAAATGCGAGAATATATAATAAATTATATGAAATATAAAAGGCTGTGAAGAAGAAAAAGAAATAGAAAAACAACACAGAATGGAAAAACTCACAATTGAAATTTAAAGAAAGGTTTAGTAGGAGAAGAAAGTGAATGAAAAACAATTAAAAGGAATGCACATAACAAAACATAAATGAAATAAATAACAAAGTAATTTGAATTAATTTTATATTAAAAACTTTAAATTTTTTTATAATTTTAATTAAGTTTCTACCGTTTGATTTCATCGATAATTCTGGAAATATAGTTGTTATTTTGTATCATACATTCAATATAAAAATATAAAAAAATTACTTAATTAACTTTTAATTTTTTTTTACTAAGTGTCAAAACAAATTTATACTTTTTAATTAAGTTTGTCGTCAATTGGAATGGCTTAACTGTTTGGTTTTACTGTCTCAAGCACATGAACTTAGAGGATAGAAAAATGAAGTTCTAAAACCTAATTAATTTTGCCTAACATCATTGTTTTGTGTCTCCACATATGATTGATTTCATATTTATTTTAGTATTTAATTTTTAAAAAGAAACCATGTAGTTATTTATAAAGATAATTAGAGTTTCAAAAATTCATTTTTTTATTATCAAAAGTTCTTTGTGTTCTATTCAAACTACAAAATTAAACTATCACTTAATCATGGATTGATTATCGAGACTTAATTGAAAAATATGTAGATTTTGAGCGCTTAATAAAACAAATATTTTTATTATTGACTCAATTGAAAATATCCAATTTTTTTTATGACCTTAAAACTTAATTAAATCATTTTTTATTTTATATGTAGAAATACATTATTTGATATTTTAGATTCATAATGGATATGACTAATTCACACTACATAAGTAATAGTAATTTATGTTTTTAAGTCGATTTCGTAAAAATTAGTTAAGTTTAAATTCACTTTGATATGAAATCAGAATTTATCTTTAAGAAGTTTAATCAATTTATCATGTCAACCGTTATCGAATTTCCCTCCTACAAAATATACATAATGTGAATTTTCTACTAATTTTTTAATGTTATTTCTTTACAGAACCTTCAAAATATACTGCATACTAAAAAAGATTTTTAATATATTTTTTAAATATCGTAATGAGTTTGCATCATTGTATTTTGATCTGAGATTAACAGTACCAAAATTCAAATGTACATATCTTCATTTGAGGTGATGTGGATGACATTATATAAGTGAGAACAATTATCATTTTATAAGCTAATTTTTTTGAGAATAAATTATACTTAAATTCATTTCTTGATACATATAAATAATGATGATGAAGAATAACACTCATGTCTCTCCAATTAATTATAAAATTTGAATTAAATTATAAAAAACAGATAATATAATCAAACCAAAATTAAAAAAAAAAAAGAGGCTCAATTAAAGAAAAAACTTAATTTACGATAAAGTTAAAATTAAGTGAAAGAATATAAAAGATTTAGATTGACAAGAAAATATGCACGCATTGATGGTAGGTATAGATGAGTCTAGATGCTGAGTTGAAAATAGTGTCCTAAAGGATTTTCCTGAACACAGTTTAATTCGAAACTTCTTTTCTTCAAGCACTGTGTAGTTGTCAGTCTTTGTTTTTATAAAAATGTCTTCCAATATTTGCATGCTTAATTTTTTCTTGACTTTACCGGGCTTCACAAACTATATATAGAACCTTCAAATAAAATATAAGAGAGAAAAAAAAGCTGTCCAATAACACTTGTTATGACAGACTAGTCAAACTGATAGGTCAATACTCTGGTCCTAGTTACCATTGGACATCGAAGCTCGGGAAGTTTCTTTCAACAAATCCTTTTCATGAAGAAAAATAAAAACAAGTTTGAACACTTTCAAAAAGTGGCACCAACATTGTCATAGTCTATTGGGATGCACTACCTAATGGTGCCCCCATCCCTTCGGCAGAGGAGTCCTACAACACTAGAAGACGGGTCCCCCAATTTTGTGCACTTCTTCTCAACCACCCAGCTATAATACTTCATTTCCTTGGTTAATAAATCGACTCCATCCCATAAAATTATTTATAAGATAAAATTTGTATTTTATTTATATATTATAAAATTGTCTTATTTTTAGTCGGTATAGAATTTCTAACACACTTTCTTACACCAAGGTATATATATCTTGTGTGTGTGGAACTTTCTCAAGGTGCTGACTTTCTTAGGTTCTGATTTTCTCGACCTTATCAACCTTCTTGGCCTTTTGGCCTTCTTAATGTTTTCAGTCTTTTCAACGTTCTCGACCTTCTCAAATTCTCAGTATTCTCAAAGTTCTCAGCCTTTTCATATCCCATTATTAAGTTTTCGTCTTCTCAAGTTCTTGGTCTTTTCAAGTTCTCGGCACTCTCAAGTTGCTGACCTTCTCAAGTTCTCGAGATTATCTTCATCTGACTATCTTCCGAATTGCTACTTCCAAGTTGGTCATTTATAATATTCATACCCACCCTGAGAGGAGGTGATAAAGATATCATATATCTTCTGGTTTTGATTATATTGATAGAGATATCATATTATTTATTCCACTTTATTATTATCAGATATTATGTATTGTGATAATATATTAAATTTTTTTTCTCCTTTTATATTATGGGATATTGTACTCTATATATTAGACAAGTTTCTAATAAATTAATATTAAAGCTCTCATTGAGTTGTTCTTCATCAAACACCTCTTGTAGATATATTTGTGGTTTGTGGGTATTTTTCCTTCTCATGACTTATTCATATCTAAAACATTTTTCTTTTAAATTTATCAGCTTACCCAAATGAGTTATTCTTACTTGATAAACCAAATTTATATCTTTTAATTAAGATTAATGTACATATGTTAATATAATATGTTGGAAGTTTCACACTAGTGATAAGATCACTTATACATTTTTGCAAATTTCATCTTACAAACCAATTTAGTGAGGTTGAAATAAACTTAAAGTTAAATTCTTAACATACTATTAAGGTCATTGTTTAAAGTCTATCGTAGTAAAATTTGTTTTGTGTTGGACTTATTGTTCTATCCGCTATCAGATTATTATTAATATCTAGTAATACGTTCGATATGTATATGTCTCGACGTGAGAAGAGTGTGTTGGAAGTCCTGCTTTAATTATAAGACCAGTTTAGAGTATATAAGTGGATGTAAATTTCACCTTATGAACTTATTTTTGTATAAAATTAACTTCTTTAAAATAATACAACTTATCAATTCTCATGTAATCATGCTTATATCTACTTCTGCTTTTTCTTTTCTTTTTGAACTCATGGTTATAATAGCATTTATTTCAAAATGAAAACCATTTTAATTATACTTAAATAATTGGTGATGAAACGTTACGTCTATTTCTTTAAAAAAAAAAAATATTTGACCTCACAAACTAGTTCCATTTGTTTAGATTACAATAAGAATCCACACATTCATACTAATTGGAATTTTACAAGGTTGAGTTCTATATGATTGTGAATCTATATCTCATATTACGTAAAGTTAAAAAAAAAAATTGACCATCTTGTAAAAGAAACCTTATAAATATTTTTTTTTTAGTTTTAAGTTGAAGTAAGAAACTTTTTATTTGAATTGAACTTATATTTCATTTCATGGGTGTTATTTCTTTCTGAAAATTTTCTATCTGAAACATCACGTATCACTCTCATCATGCAAATATTAAATTGAAAAAAAAAAGATATTAATCTTAAATGGAATACCAGCAACACATTATTTAAGTAAAAAATAATAAAATTGAATTTTATATATTATATATTATGAGTGGACTTTGTCTTTCACTACACTGAGAAATAGGTTAATGGAAACAGAAAGTTTTGATTAAAGAAAAATATAGATGAAACAAAAGTGTAAAGTGATAAATAAAAATAGGTTAAAAATAATGCAATATTTTATTAATTTTAAAACTATCTTCTATCATCTTTTTTTTCACCAAGCACATCTCAATATTTATGAAATAAAAGTAAAATACATCATTTTGTTGTTATTATTTTCATCTTCACCTATCTTCTCTACTAATACTATACTAAACAATATGTTAGAAAAATTTATCATAGTCCATAAATTATTATCAATAATCTTAATCATTTCAATTTCATATTTATTTCTCTCAATCTTTAATTGACCATTGAAATGTCAACATCAATATCTAATCTCTTATTGAATATTTTACTTTATATACCATTTAGATTGTCATAATTTTGTCTATCTTTATTATATTTGGATCATATCTCACCAATTTCACCAAAGACACGATCATAAATAATAATATCTCATCACAACAAGATACTCACTCGAAATATATTAGAATGCTTGTATCAAGTATCTCTAAATCATATATGATCACCTTTTTATTAGAATAAATCCAATAAATCATATTTGTTAATTTCTTAAGTCCTTTTATCCAGAATTAGGTTTCTACATGCTTTAATAAAAAAAATCTTATATTTGAATATTTTTATCATGTCTCCCTAGATATATCAAATTTTTTTTATCGTAATATCATCCAACAAATCTCACTTTGTTACTGATTCTTTAATATTGCTTTTATATATGGAATTTAAGTTTATGGTTGTTTTGCTTTTATTTCCACGTTTTATGTTACTTTCTTATGCCTAAAAGCATTTTATTTTTTTCTCAGTTGATAATTGATAAGAGAAACAACTCTTTTAGCTTTTTCCCCTTTTAGAACATTCAATAATAAACGGGGGTATGTATAAAGAATAGCGTGGGATTTTTTTTTTTTTGCTAGAAACTCATTTGCCAAAAGAATTAGAAAAACTGTTTTGCTTTGGTTTTACATAGAAGAATTCATGATAATAAATATAACATATTATTTAGGTGTTTATAATTTTTGAAAAAAAAATCATCAAAAGTTAGTTATACTGGTTATACTTGTTAGCCTTTTATATGTACGTTCTTATAATTGACTTTATTTCACTTATAATTATTCTTTATAATATTCATTTTACTGAATCGAGTGGCACAATTTGCATGTATAGTACATAAAGTTAAAAAAAAAAAAAATTGCATGTATAGTACAT